>Ga0056128_1004524_pt1 | contig 17405 bp, 11 predicted proteins | sample WorMetLIZISLAND2_FD_71113 | JGI IMG/M metagenome (GOLD analysis project Ga0056128, IMG submission 71113) | Marine gutless worms symbiont microbial communities from Max Planck institute for Marine Microbiology, Germany - Olavius geniculatus... ... | reverse complement strand
TCTTAGTTCGAGAGAATCAAGATTAGTTACAACAAGTCGTTCACGATAAGTTAAATTATTTAGGCCAGGAAGGCGCTTGGTAAATGACCTCTGGACTTTTTCAATACAGGAGACATCACCTATTTTATAATAAGACCAGACTACTGAATTATATTCCAAAATAGGCCTGACGTAAGTAACATAAGCTTTAACCAACACAGATCGGTTACGAGTAAGAAAAGAACGAAATAGCAAATTAACACGCTGATTGGCGGTACACGTAATAGAGCTAATATGCGTAGTGAAAGACAAATGACTGTCAAAGGTGATGCCAAGGTCTTTGGCAGTAGAGACTTCTGGCAACTGACTACCGTTAATGTTTAGATCAATGCCAGTGGGTATAGGGCCTATACGTAGTAAACAACACTCTTAATAGCGATCTGTAATTGCCAGTCGCTGCAACATGCGATTCTGTATTGTAGGGCGTATGTAGGGCGTAAAGGAAAACTTTTTACACGAACAATTAGCCATGGGTCTTAGCCTCTTGCGTGGAAAATTTCAGCCATCTACTCCAAGGGAAACATTTTCAAATTGGGGGTTAAATGAAAGGGAGGGGTAGAAAAATTGTGCGTTTTCTAACGGAAAACTGGCTATCTCTGAAGTTAATACTGGACATTTCACGTTTTGGGTGACCTCACATCAATTTATAAGCCGCTGTAACTATTGTTTGCGTGGGCAGATTTAACCAAAATTTGGCACTCTGATTGCCAATAAATGATGCATTGTTGTTGTAAGTTTTGGCACAATCAGATGTTTGTTGGAGTTACGCTAATGTTAAATTTTGACATTCCAACGACAAACATGCTTGGAAGTGTTCGACTATCAGTTAAGCTCGAAGAAAGTTTCTTTATAAGCCTGTATAGGCCTACGACAAGGACCCACGACCAAAACTGGAATATAGCCGCCCCGCTTAAGTCATGTTTTCGTCGCCAATTTTTTCATTTTCTTTTTTAATCGTCGCTTGCGTTTACATTTATGTTACACCTCGAAATTTAACAGTGTACGTATAAAAAGCGAAACGAACGAAACGAGGCTCTTTGGAAAAAAATTAGCACCGCAGTTTTCCTGATGGGTGAAACAAGAAGAGTCAAAAAAAATTTCCCCTCACGCTTCCTCAAAATCCTCTGGATGTATTCGCTTAAAATTTTACCCATGGCTTTAATGCCTCTTACAAATGTGCAGAATTTCGTGCACGTAACAGCCATAGCTTTTTGTTTAGAAACAATAATGTATGTTTAGCAAATTCCAATAGCCGCGAGGCAGGCACGACAATGGGTACAATTTTGAAAGGCAAAAACTTTTGATATTCGGCGCTATTTCGAACAACTTTAAAGTTCAGACTTTGGTCGCAAATATCTCTGGAAGTGATCAAGATATCGACAGTCGGAAACAAACTCCCGCGTTGGCCAAAAAATTGGTGAACTTTCATGGTTCACTAACAACAAAATTCCGTTGTTCGATACCGACCCACCCTAAATCATGCTGAGCGTGTTGCGTTCCTGTGAAGTAAGCTTAATACCCTGTTCACACGATCGAGCAAACATCGAGCTAACGTTGAGCAAATGCATTCAAAATACGCGTGCTATAATTGCTCGACGTCTGCTTGAATTTTGCTCGACGTCCGCTCGACGTCTGCTCGATGTTTGCTAGAATTCATCTAGCTAGCTCGACGAGCTACGGTAATTAACATGCTAATTAGGAGGGCGGGCGGGTTGTAATTGGAAGGCCTAGGCTATATAACACGTGATCAGCTGTGGGCTAAGCCTAGGCCTACATTTGAGCCAGGAACGGGGTTCCATCAAGCCTGCTTAATGTTTGCTCTATGTTTGCTCGATCGTGTAAACGAGGTATAATTGTCCGCCCGGTCGGACTTCGGCGCCAAGGCGGTCTCACGTCGGGCTATATCCCGAATTTCCAGTTTGACTATAAAACACTAAACATTCAACTCAGAGCAATTGACACGCTGTACACACTGCAGTGCACCGGAATTCATTTCGAGGTCCTGCAGCGCATAACTGCCGACGAGAGTTCAAGGACGCAAACTCAAAAAACCCGTCGGAACGCTTATCTAAGCAGTAATTTATATTTTCAACTAATTTCACCGGAATCTATGGTCAATTTCTGTGCAAGCGGCATATGGACCTACATGAAATACATTATTATTTTGTATTTTGTTATAGTATGCAGCACCTTATGTACATGCAGGACTAGCTTTGCAGTTAGTCGATGTTTGATTATTTGGGCCTCGAATGCGTGATAAGCGGCCCCTAAATTTACGCTTTAATTACCGCGCGCTCAACGTCATCAAGTGCACGGAACAGCCATAACCAATTAACTCTGGTGCGTATTGCTAGCGTTAATCGTCTATTGGGCGACTCGATGCTTATGCTGTTAAAAGGCAAAATAAGTTTTATTATATAGTTGAAAATAAACAGTGCATGCATGAGTTAGCTCACTTTTGTGAAGTTGGTTTAACTGCTAAGCGTTTCACAACAAGTATAAACGGAGCTCACCTGACGCTCGACAGCCTGGGGAATCAGTGTAAACGTGCGATAAATGACAATGCCTTTTGAAATACCTAAAGTTTTATACTGCAAATTTTATATGCAGATTATCTTAGTCTACTTCCATTAATTTCGGCGCATTATGGTTCAGATATGCGTCGTAGCCTAAAATCGTGAAAACCTAATAAAAACCCATTTTCTACAGATTTTAAGGTCGTTTAAGGTCATCAATGTAGGTACCCCTAGAAAGCTCGTCAGTATAGTGCTTATTATAATAAACAGCGAGTTTGTGTCTATCTGCTTACGTTTTCACACTAAATTAGTGATATTAGCAGAAATCGCGCATTTTAAAGGAAGTACCCAAATCTGAGGCCCCATACGCAAAACTTTTTGAGCCTATAAGGGGTTTATTTTAAACTGCTAAAATTTGCGTTTAGTGCTCAATATGTCACATGCAGATTGTCTTAGTCTATCTTTAAGTTAGCCATTTTAGCGCAATTCACTCTTGAAATGTGCGCCGCGACCTAAAAACGCAAAAAATCACTAATTTACAGTTCAAGGTCGTTCAAGTTCGTCGATTTTAATGTCAATCGAAAAGGCCCATGGGACTTTCTATTAGTGATTAATAGTAACATAAGCCCTTTCTAGCACTGTTTCTGAGATACGGCGACTTATTGGCTCAAAGTCGCCAATTTTTTGCACCCCTCTCTCATTTAGTACTCTCGATCGGGGCGACCTTTTCCGAATTTCGGAAAAAAACACATACAGATAGATTCTTTGTGGCAGTCAAGTTCAACAATGAGGATTTCGTGATCCTAGCTTGCACCGTTTTGACACAATCCCAGAGTGTGACAGGCACACGGACACACGGACGCTTCGACGATAGCTATATGACGCGCGAAGTATTTTTATGCTGTAGCCTGTCGCGCACAAAAACTGTCGCAGTGACACTGACGCAAACTAACCGTGGAAGTATTTTGTTGGTTTTTTGTTAAAAATTTTCAGCGATAAAGTCCGTGCGATGAAGCTTTATGATTATGCAGGAAGATATTGTTTTCTATCTATACTGAATAAAATTTATAAATAGTGTTGCATATATTTTTCGTGTATATAAGCCTACGAGCCGCGTGTGATGTTCACTTCCCAAGACTCGATCTAATCCATGACAATATGAATGATTGTATGCAAAGTATGATACATTAATATATACCCATGAACTCGTTCGGTTATCTGCGGTATACATTACAAACATTATGGCAAAAAACAGTGTAATCATGTTGGGTATATTAATCATCGTATATGAGTGACTGCATATAGGCCTAGTTGTATAACAGAGGTATAAATTTACAAAAGCCAAGCGTCTAACACTATTAGTGATTAATGTGACTTTTTTGATAATCGACTCGATCAATTGCTGCACGTAAATTTTATTAGGCCTACTTGTTTTATAAACTCTTTAAGGCATAATACTCTACGACAATGTTGCGCGACTTTCAAAATATTGCAACTTTAAGATCTTTTATTTTACCATTTAAAAAAATATTTCTCCAGTTTTTTTGGTTTTGACTATAGAGCGGTATCTCAAATTCCCGACTAAATAAGAGCACACGCAAAGACATTTTTGTATATATTCAACTTTGTTTTGTCACTCAATGCAAGTACTGCACGGAATGGAGAAAAGTAGCAACGTATAAGCTTATAATAAAATAGAAACTAAAAAAATAAAATGCGTATAGAAATTTATAACAAACGCAATGGATATGACATGTCACACAATTAATAGATCTAATTTCATACATAACCCATCGCGATTTCGAGTGTATATAAATCGATCTTTTTTGTGGATCTATCAATTGTGTAAATAAATATTTGTAATTTATTTACGACAAAATAATAGGCCATAATACTGGATGAGCGATGGTAACCGGATGCAATGCAAACTTGTGTCGCAGTCACGTGACGCTCGTTGGCGCCATCTATAGAGGCGCTGAGGCGACTGGAGATCTACAAATAGTCGATGCTAGAATTCATTATACAGATGGACGGACGGACGCCCATGAGTCAGTGCTGCAGTGGGACAGATAGACGCGGACCGACGCGACTCGACGTTGATGCCATGTGGCAACTTAATTACCACAGTGCGCGAACCGACAAGATCGCGCTCACTGTACGCCAGGGGTCGCTAGTATGCACGGAGAGGCGGACCACACCCCGCAGTGGATAGATGCTTGCTCCGCAGCCCGCCTTTCTACGCAGTTCAACACAAAGAAACTCGCTCCACTCCATTTCCCGCCAGATTTTCCCGCTTCTATACTGCATCGACGGCGTCATAGGCTTTTACTATGGCGATAGTTTTACTTGCTATACAGGCTAGCTCTGTTGCTGTAGCAACACGCCATGGCAGCCAGGTCGTTTAACCTTGCATGGTTTTTATACATTATAATAGTATGCATCACGAATGCGGAATTGCCATAAATATGAACATAGATTGTAAGAGACCTCTAAGAAATATAAGCCTATATTATAGGGGGAGGGCCTAATTGAAGACAAATTGCTGCATTTGCGTGAATGTCGAAACGCAAGTTGTATGAGACTATAGGCCTATATAAACGAAACTTATTTTATACAACAGGAAAAAGAGACAAATGAGCTATATATTCACAGCAGTGAAATGCGATATGGGCCCTAATGAAGTCCAGAGACCCGAAAAGCATAAAATCACGACGAAAAGATTTAGAGGTTACAGAAGCTTTATATTACGTGTAAACCTATTCAAAGATAATCAAGCATCGTGACAGTGATACAAAAATTTTATATCGACAAATGCCATTTGCTCTGAACTTTCGTCAACACTTGACTTGCATGGCCAATGGCCATGTCAGCAAAATTAGCGATAGGCTTTAGTAGTCTCATTTTTCGTTGAATGTAGATATTGCGAATTATACAATATAGCTTTGGGGGGAATACGCGAATTTCAATTGTAATGCAAAATAAAGCAAATTTTGTGGATGGCCATTCACTTCGACTGATATTCACCGATCAGTTTATATATTGGACTGCAGAATATCGCATGCAACCCGCCAACAGCAACGATGCAGTTCGCACAGGCCGTCGTCTTGCAGCTGCTGCAGCAAGATACATATGCCTGCAGTGGTGACGTCATGACCGCCCGGATGTTGCGCCGCCATGTTGGTGTCACGTGACCCACTGAGCGCGCCAGCTGCACGTTTACTTGCGTCAACGATCGATAAACGAAATTGATTCTTTCCTGCAGGCAAGTTGCACGCTGGCTGCCCTGCGCTATACTGCATTGAAATACGCCATAGTTCTGCTGCATCTTAATTTTCGATATGGTGCCTGCTGCTTTTGTACCTCTTTAGATTTGTATGGCCTAAGCTGTTCGTATAGCTGTTTGAATTAACGAGAAGTTTTCAAAGTGCATACGAAAATCAAATTCCAGGGGTCTCCACAATTACGTGGCAAACGTTGGACTGCCTTCAACGTCTTAGTGCAGGCTGATACGTGTCGCAGTTAAAAACAGTTTGACAGAAAGAAAACGAACGATGCCGCAGCACGGAGGCTGCTGCGGAGAGATAGCGGTCATTATCTGCAAGATATATGATTCGCATTCATGATGCGCGTCCGTCTGTAAGCTGATGATATGTATAATGCATTAGACTTTCATGCGGACGACGACTGTGGCGGTGATATATAAATAAGCCGCTGCTGCACACGGGTTGACGGGCGTTCGCCTGAGAAAAAGTAAACATCAAAAGTGACTGCAGCACGCAACGTCGGCGTTATTTTGAGCTAACGAGTTGCAGATGTTGCAATTATCTCTTTATGGCCGGGTCGTGCGTGATTTGCATTATTCGCGGCAACGCAACAAAGGACTCTCATCGATAATTCATGCTCGCATTCACACTGTTGCTCCTGTCGGCGTCCTTGCATCTATGGACGCGCCGATTGGGTAAACATGCTCAATTGCTCATTCATTAATAATGAAATAATTAGACTAATCTGTGGATGTAATTAACCTCAACTCCAGTCATATTCCCAAGTTAAAATTTCTTGACTGCTTCTGCAGAACAATGAAGAAATACTTAGATCGGGACGGGATAAAATTAATGTGATATTTTATTAAAATCTGTAGAAAACTTAAATGCGGACAAATCATTAGAAAATTTTAAAATTTTTTTCAGTTTTGTGAAAATAAAATTCGTTCACAATCCGGTCTCTGACATTTTCAGTTGAAACTGTGGGAATTCTATACCAGAGTGAACTTTTTAAAGACGTTTTTGACAACATGTTAGCATCTAGCATCACGCGTGTAGTGGGGGTTAAGTTGCGGTTAACGCATGGTATATGTATGTAATATAGGTTTCAAAATGTCTACACACATGTCGAGTAGGCCTGTAGGCCTATGCCACAGCAATTCATCAGACGTTGAGAAGACGTTTAAAAACGACGCCGATATTGCATGGCGCGCGGCCGACAGTTTGACTGACGGAAGGCATCAATTTTTTCCCCGCGAGCGCTCTGCACTTGTGATAGCAAACGTCTTTGTACTGGGAGCTTGTATGTAGTCAATCAGGGAAGGGAAATAAATGACAAAATGGACGTGCAAACGGGCCAGGCTGGGGAGGGAGTACTGGGTGTGTGTGTGCATGGTGAAACGCTGATAAAGTAAAATCCTCGCGTCGGGCGGCAGTTAAACTCGACTCCGACTGCGTGAAGATTGTGATGAATCGATGGATGTCAGTCGTGCATGCAGTCAGAGTCTGCGTAATTCGACCCGTTGACACGGAGGAGGAATGGCTGCCGCATGCTGCACGCAGACTGTACTGCTGCTGCTGCTCCGGCTGCTGATGTCGAGCGAAATGAGGGACGGTGATGGACGGACGGACGGAGGAGGGAAAAGCAGTGGGGAGAAAGGGAAGAGCAGGAAGGGTTGTAGTCACGTGACTGGACGCCTCACTTCCCCCTCCAACCTCCCACCGACACTGAGGAGCTTTGTGAGCGACACCGGGCATGCAGTGAGGCGCACATGCAGCAAGCGGAGCGTCTGTGCTCGAGTGTGCTGGCTGCATGCTGCACGGCCGTGCGCCGCTGCGGGGCATAGTCCTTCACCCAGCAACCGACCAACCGACCGAGGGTCCAGCCAGCCAGTCAGCCCGGCAATACATTGTGTATGCGTGCACACAGGCAGACAGAGCCACAGCCATGAACACACAGGCTGAGACCAGACCGAGTGTGGCAGCGCGACGAGCAAGCCTCAAGTTCGACGAAGAACTCTACTGCTGCTGCTGAAGATCGGAAAGAAATCTACGCATATCAGACGACAAACGTCTTGGTGAGGTATTATACAGCGTTGTGTTGCTGTCTGCATGTGTGTGTCTGATGTGTGAATGACTGCTTGCATGCTTGTTTACGTGATATAGATTCGAAAGCAATGCAGTGCGGCGTGTTGCATGCTGTTGTGATGCCGGCTTCTAACCGACGCCACGGTACTGCAGTGGCTAGTCTGTGTACAACGATCGGTGATGACTGACGAAGTACTGATGCTTACACTACTTCGATTTAGCACTGCTGTGTCAGAGTTTCATGTAGACGTCTGTGGGGACTGGAAAACTTTCCCAAATGCACCTAGTTCTCCCAAAAGTGCACGGATCCGCGGAAGCAACATGCCGGTATTGCAAACGACGGTTATAGAGTCACGGAAAGACCACCCTCTGGTGCTGAAAGTAGTAAACACTTTGGGCGGTAGCTATAGGCTTAAATCGCCGTGAATTCTGGGAAGCTCACAGCACTACCTTCCGAGGCTTCCTGGTGGCGACAGGGCTGGTTGATCTGTCCCATGAACCCCGTGCACCCCGAAACCCTGTCGAATAATTCGTCGTTGGAGTGAAGATGAATCGGTTAACAAGCGATATACATGTACGATCGACAGTGATTCGTAGAAGCTCCACCTTTGTCAACTTGAAGGTTGGTATCAGAATGAAACAATACTATACCTACTGTAGTTTTGACTAGAGCAAACAGAAATGCATTACAATGGGCACATAGTTTAACGACGTGCATGACTACGTACACGTACGTGTCAACCAATGACCAATAGACTCGCCTTGCTCGCCCATTCATCGGTTCGTCAAAAACTGAACCATGTCAGTTCAGTTTAGTTACGTCGCTCTGTATACGTCTGTACGGCGGCCTGCATATACTTAAAGTGTAAAACCCTTCCGTACTGTTTACAGTTGTCAGTAACTAAAGCGGGAAGTAATTTTTTTATACAGATTCGCGGTTTGCTGCCGTGCAAAAACGTGCAGATGGTGTGCTATCATGTGCATGAGTTTAGGTGACAGTGTTTTCAGTGTTTTGGTATAGGCATATATATTGGTACTGTAGTACTGTTAGCAGTCTTGTATGAAACAGTCGAAATAACCAATAAAGAAAGAGTGCCTGAATTCTGAATCAGGCAGTCGATACTTTGTAAACCGTTGATTAAGTGCGTGACCTTTGAAACCGCCGCAGGGTACAAAAACACGCAGATCTTTGTCGTGATAATGTTGCTGATATCAGCGCATGTCATGGCACTGTCGATTATAGTGTCGGATGCTGTCTTGTATTTGAAAAGCATAATGCACTCGCAGATCGAGACCTACGTGCAGACATGGCCTATGCTATACGCGGCATGCAATGAACTTGAGAGTTAGCGACAGTCACCGTCTCCATGCGCATGCATGGCAGGCCGACGCACCTGTGAATATATGCGTTTGATTGACGTGTCGAATAAACACGCGCCCAATGCCCAGTCATTATGAGCCAGCATTCGCTATAGTACAGGGGCTCGATTCGACTGCTCTCTCTGCCTGAATTTAACCTCTCACGCACGCCATGCCGGTGTCACATTGAAATATCTCCCCATGGATGAAAAATCCGCCCGGGAGAGATAATCACGGTATTGATATGTCTCCCCCTTATTAAAATATCGCCTAAAATTAAGTCTTCCCATTATAGGCCGCTGGGCAGGGCGGATTTTACTGGTAAATTGTCGGACGGGGAGAGATTTTTCTGGGGGCGGCGGAGGGCGATCCTATAATGGGACACCGGCCAGCCGGACGACGCCGTCAACGCACCACTATAGAGCCTACATGTATTGCCGGCCTATTGTTGCCGGTGCATTTTATTCGTCCGTCTCAAACAGCGCCTAGATTAGATAGATTATCAGTTCGTTCGATTCTCTTTGAAGTCTTCCGGATTTTCCCCTGTAGGTCTCATTCGCTCTGCTGGTGGTCGCCATGTCAGCATGCGTGCATGGCTTATATCATGCCAAACAGAATGTGTCGAGCCGACTATTCGTATGTGTTTAATGGACGATTCGTGATGCCGTTCTTAATTCCGTGTATTTTAATTAGAACGCAGTTGTAGTTGTGGTACGAATATATTCCATTCCAGTGATGATACCAACGGTCTCTACATGACGTACAAATTACGAATAGAGAATGCTGGAGAGACAGTGAACGCGATATTCGTCGTTCGGCAAGCATACAGCACACACGGGAATAGCATCGACAGTGTGACCAGACGGACAAGCAGAGACAGACACACAGACGTGCAGATAGACGAGAGATGCGTGGGATAGACGAAAGATCAATAGCTAAGCGGAAATTATCTGTCACAACGACGCATCAATCTACGTATAGCTGGCGACGGCTGTGTGCATGCATGGGCCTACAGGGACTGTAATAAAAATGCTTTGCGTAAAATCTGCATAATTGTGCTGCGTGTAGGTTATAATTCGCCGAGGATGTCATGTCGTAAGCGTTTATGTTGAAGTCGACTCGCGCTGCCTGTGCATAATCTCATTCTGATATTGCCAACTTTGTGTACGCTTGCAGTGCAAATCAGGTCAAAAATACAGAACGTGCTTCATTTCGTGTACGTTTTCTGACACCAAGTATGCGAAACCGTTCACAAAAACGTACCGTCCAAAAAAATTAAATTGGTAAAATTAACCGTCTCAGTGCCTTCGCAGTGACACACGATCTCGTCTAGGAAAAATAATGACGGAGGTTTCAAAATTCCGTGTAAACTGAAATTACATTATTTCGTGTAAGACGCCTGTGTCAGTCACTGATGGGCGTTGTAACAGTGATGTCAAATTTAGGGTACATTGCGAAAAAAAAACAAACGGAAATTTGACTGAGCGAATCTTCCACCAAAAGCCCTGCGGTCGTTGTTACGTGCGTCGCTGTAGGCCTACACACTCAGAGAGATCGCGGATGGATAGGTGGTTGACTTGACACTATAGCGGTCCGGCGGTCACTGCACGGTGCACACACAGTAACAGCTGCCGGGTCTATCGGTTGACTGGACGTCATCGGACCGTGGAGTGGACACGGAAGAGAAAGGACGAGGGTTGCCAGGGCGGGCGGACAGCGGCTGCAGGATGTGACCCGGTGTCCATGTGGACACGCGTTGCCATGGCTGGAGTCAGCCTGCATGGACCACCCGCCACGGCACGTCGCGACCCACCACGCTGCTTTGTTCCCACGACCACGAATATTTACCAGCTGTCGTTCCGAACGCACAACTCGCGGCAACCGGACACTTCGGACCTTTACAAGACATTTCGGACCTATATATATTAAATATATAATATAACATTTTAGGTCTTCAAACGTATAAAAGTGGAAGTAAATCAGAGTTTAACCATTTTTTTCCAACAACAACAAAAATTGGTTCTGAATTCTGATATCGGTGTGTAGGGCATCGCCATTGGAAAACCTATACAAATACAGTAGGCTAATTTCGTATAATGATTAATGAACACGTATGTCGTCAGAGCGACGTAAAAAGAAAAAGACAGAAGAGAAATTATAAATATGCTGAAGACTAAAACGCGTAACTGTAACAGCTTGCGTGTTGATGACGAAACAGGCAGGTGCCCGACGTTGCCATGGCAACCGGTTGAACGTTGAAATACGAATGAATGGGCGGGCCGCTTCAGTTTGATTCTCTGATGGGACTCTATTATAGAGCGTCGTCCGTCACACACACTCCGACTGACGATACCCATGGCTTAGTCTTAGCGTTCAGTTGTGTTCGCGCTTGACAGACCAGCGTAATTAAAGACTGGTCGAACGGCAGAAGGAGGAGGGGAGGGTAGTCTCATCTCATACTGTCGCCGTTTGACAGCGTGGAGATAAACAGCTGGCCGCTTCTGTGTGGTGCAGTCTGAAAATAGAACTGCATTCAACGTCGTCGTTCGTCGGTTCGATATTGTTCGCGGCGATTACGTCACATCAATGCTGCCAGCGAGTGCGCCGTCGACATTCGACAGTCAATATATCGGTTCACGCATCGTTTGAGGGCTCACATTTATTGTGTTGGTACACAGACAGACTTCCCTCTCGACAGAACTCCTCGCCCTCCCCAACGACAAAATCTCTCCACTGGTGATACGGTGAAGTATAGTCGGGACTTTCGTCAAGTTGCCTCTGAGCTTTTCAGCGTCGACTTAAGTCCTCTTTTCGTACGTTGCACCGACGCGACTGCGATCATTCTGTCTAGTGTCTACCATCTGTCAAGGCCAAAGGCCACTAAACTTCGATTTGTCGGAGGTTGGAGCTCGACGAAGCATTGCCTGGGTACGCAGCCCGCATACGTCATCCCATCGTCCCATCATTACATTTAAACGCGGTTGGCATATCTAATCACTTCGTTTGGTCGATTGTACTGGCGGTTTCTTGCGTGGCTGGCAGCCGGGTGGCATGCGTGTGAGGCCGCTGATCAATTACCCCTCGGCTTCGAGACGCAGATGTCATGCCCGAGGTTATTGAAAGACTGTTATCTTCAAATTGAGAGTCTGTTATCGTTTGCTTGTATAGCGTAACACTTGATACGCTACGATACGGTCAATTGGACGCCATACACTATACACTGTCAGGCCCCAGTTCTTAAGCCCTGTTCGTAGCGAGTAGCGACCAATCCAACTCACTAAACTCAACTCATCTCGGTCGATGACCAAGTCTTAAGTCGACCACAAACAGCAGCACTGCAGCAGCGACGATCTCGGCCACTCGCAGTAGTCTGAAGTTCTGTACAACATTAATCCACACACACACCGTGCACTGTCATCACAAACTGCATGGCCAACTGACCGATGGCAGCCTGACAGGCAAATTGCGGTGAATTATGTGCAATATTGTGCATAAGCTGACTCAAGCAATGCTTTGTCTGTATCCGTACCGTTATTTCTAGTAGTCTGTACCGCACCGTCGCTCTCTGCATTTGGCGGCAGCGTCTTTCGTGTTTCGGATCTGCTCATTTGATATTTGGCTTTTGCTTTCACTACCGGGGTATGTTACCGTATCGTGTCGTAACAAATTCTGACAATAACGTGACATAACTTCGTGTTACATTCTGCTGTTAGACTAGACAACGCAAAGGCCTATAGCATCGAGTAACTACTGCATGGTGATACTGTATGCAGGCGCTGAATCCGGCGTCATGATGGATCAGGCAGCTGATGGACCGCGACGGCTGGCTGCTCGTGACGTCATCGATCACGTGACGTGTCGCCTGTGCTCTGGCTATCTGATAGACGCCACAACCGTCGTCGACTGTCTCCATTCGTGTAAGTCCGACTTTTTGTTTTCTGGACTTTGATGTTCTTTCCCGTCCCTTTCTCTTCTTTTTCTTGTCTTATTCGCACTGTATCATGTTCAATATGTTGTGTCTGCTATTAGGCTGATCATGGGCTGATGTGTTTGTTATTGTACCGTGTATAACAGTATAAGACGACCGCTTGACCTTGAACTTTGACATTTCTACCTGAATGTTACGTCTGTCGTACGCATTATTTCTGCCACTTTTTTGACTTTTTGTGTGCGACTTATTCTCGTAGAGTTAAAACCACTGAAAGAAAAGGAGCAATGTTTAACCCCCCTCTTGTAAGCAGGAATCATGATTATAGCACTTTAACGCGTGCACGGACGTCTCGCCGTAGGCCTATAAACCTTGTAGCAGATGCTCCATCATGAAAGTAAGGGAAAGTTTTCAGCTCTTCGAGGGGACAAGACGAAAGAGGGAGGAAGGAAGAACTTGCTGCAATGGCTCAAGTGGGACACAGATGCTCCTGCATTGACGTGTGGTGTTTATACGAACATGCTCCCGTTGTCTGTTTTTTGTTCTTTCTTCGGTTGACGGAAGTTGAATGTGTTCGTGTGCGCAGTCTGTCGGTCGTGTATTGTACGACATCTGTCGAATAACAACAGAAGCTGTCCGCTCTGTGGCCCGGATACGTCAGCAGATGAACCTCGAAAAGTGCGAATCAGGTCGGTCTGGTCTTGGGGACTGCAGGGAATGCAAACAGGGGCTGATCCTGAACAAAAAAAATCATTTTATGACAATGAAATAAACAAGACTTGTGTCAAATTTTACCTTCTGTGTCGAATTTCTCAACTTGCTGTGCAATGCGGCTAAACGAGTGTGAAGCCTAGTATTACTGTCTATAACCTATTATGATTATCTATGCATATTTCTACAGCAAGATCATATATAAATTGACTGAAATGTTGCATCAACCGATGATAAACGACTTTGACTTTTGCTGTGTGCGTTGAGCGAAAATTCACGCATGATTGTGATTAATGGCTGAATGTATAGTCACATATTTGAACTGAATTTCGCTTAGTTAACCTGATGATGTGTTTTATAGACGGGACAAACTGCTGCAAAGGCTTGTCTACAAGTTGATCCCCGGACTGCTGCAGAGTAAGTAGCCCAGTTGTAGCCCAATTGCGTGTCTTTGTGAGTTTTTTACGTTACCATTGTGCTGTCTCTTTCTTCATTCATCTGGGATTGTTTTACAGACGCGTACAGAGCGATGTAACTGAACTGAACTAAACTCGCCCATTGGTCAGTTAAGTTCAGTTACGTCGCTCTGTAGTCTGTATGCACCTTGTCTGCAGCACAGTTATTGGCAGCAGAAACGTTTCTGGGGAGAGCAAAGCGTCTTCATCTTTTTAAAAATCATTTTCCATTAAGGGCCTAACCTTTTTTACTTGTTTTTTTTTGTAGCCGTGGACGAAATTCTTACATCTGAAGCCAGGTAGTGTTCATAGATAGTCATCCTGGGTCTAGCAGGCATTCTTTTTCAGGGCATGTGCCTCACAATTTGGTTCCTACGTCAGAATGGTTAGAAAATAGAAGTTTAGTAAGGTATGGTGATGACTGCGATATGATTGGTTAGTATTGCTCGGAGTTAAACAGCAGATAATCTTCCGTTTAACTGCAAACAATACATGTACTAGCCTGATAGTGTTTGTGGTTAATTGGTTTGATTATGTCTGCGTGCAGGAGAATTTCAGCAGCGACGCGACTTTGATTCCGCTTCTTCTGCATACACGTTGACCGGTATGAATCCACTGAACATTGGTCCATTGCAGCATTGCAGATAGTATTAGCATCTATTAATCTATAGCTGAAATCCTCCATTGTATTAGATCCCTGTATGTAGGCCTATAGTTTGTTGGCGCAGTCGTGATTTTTCACGCACTGGTCAGCCCTTTAGCTAGTATACTGTTAGTTGAGTGACTTTATGTAGTGCTCCAAGTTTTGGGTCCCTGTATAAATCTGGTGCAATTAATTGACCTGTTAAGAAGATGGAGAGTAAGCCTGTAGTAACCAGGCCCTTCGAGAGCCACAGCAGGGCCTAGGGAATCATTCTCGCGGGGCCCCCAAAACATATTCGCGGGGCCCCTCTGGGGAGAATTTTAAATTTTTTTTCTATTCAAAATGGTGCGTTCTGGTGTATTTTTATATTACTGAGCGACGGCGGCCCCCACCAAACGTCGCGGAGCCCGGGGTAGCTTACCCCCACCCCACCCTCTCAACGGGCCTGGTAGTAACAGTAGCATTGGGCCGCGGCAACAGGCAGGGCATCCGGCCTAGAAAAATCTACGGCAGGTTGCAGCAATTCCCGTCTAGGCTAATTTTCTTGTGAACACGGCTTAACCTGAAGTAACTACATCAATTCAATCGGTAACGACTCTGAGTTAAGCGCGTGTAAAGCAATTGTCGGAGTCGCCATCTGGCGAATGTAATCTAACAAAGCGGCGACTGGCGGCGGCGTTCATGCAGTGATTTGCTGCTCTGTGTCTATAGGCGCTGCAGTCGTGGACGAAGCCAAGCTGCTGAGGAAATCAACGAAACGGTTATTGACTGGAACTGAACTGATCAGCATTGGACTGGAGCCATACGGCGCAAGGTTAGTACGATGCTGTTGCTGTCCACTTTACGTGTATTGATAGCTAGTATAAGCGTTTCTTTTAAACTCATTTGCTTGGTGAATTCTGTGATTTTATCTTATTTTAATCGTAGCTGTATGCTGTAGGCCTACTCTGCATACGATTGTATAAATAAGAAACAAGGTAGGCGCCGAGTGCTGACATGATATGCAGCCGTTAGTTTAGTTGTCTCGGGCGTTGACATTGAATTAGGCCAATGCACAAACCACGATTGTTTTTTGTTCCTTTCTTGGGGACTTGCAGCACTTTTTTTAGCTTTTTACAGTTTCTGTGTGTTGTACAGTGGCTTTTATTCCTATACGTGCCGGGCGCAGCTTCCACCCAGTGAAAAATAAGGGGGGAGTTTTGTTAAGGGTGTAGATCAAAACTTCCCCTTTTTGCTTTTTTATCTTTAACAAAACTTTTCCCCGTTGTTACTAGGCAATCAACACTCTTAACCAAACTCCCCCTCCTATTTTTATTTTTTCTCGCTTTTTAAAAATCTACCATTAACATAACTTCCCCCTTAAAGATGGAAAAAAGCCCAAGGGGAGTAATTGAGTCCAAAAGTTGGGCGGGGGAACTTAAGCCCGACAGCGGGAGGGAGTTGCGCGTGATTTCGATTCCAGATTTAGGGTGATGGACGCCACGGGTGTTGTATTTAGTTTGCATTAAATTTTGTAATAACGAGAAGTTAACACTAGCTGCTGTAATATGTATATTCATAGTGATTGGTTTCATGTTGTTTACAGCTCAACCGAGACACAACAAACCAATGAAGATGCGACTGTAAGTAAACTTTTTTCTCTCAAAAATTAGTGTTGTGACTCTTGTCTGCTGCTTGCTGTGTGACTAATTAGAGATTTGCCCCGCGCTGATGGTACTACGGCGTATAGGGGCGCGTCCTCCGGCTGGCCGATGGAGGAAGCCCTTTATGAGGTAACTCTGAAGGGTTGTGCCGAATAATACAGAATAAGGCACCATGGACCAACAGTACCCAGTAGCTACTTCTATGAAGTAGCATAAGAAGGTTGACCCCTCAGACAGCTTAAGGTGCTGGTTTGAGGTTATACCGTGGAACAGTTGCAGTTTAAGGAAAGTTGATCTCTCAGCCAGCTAAGGGTGCTGATTTGAGATCATGCCTTGATTGGGTTCATTGGGATCTTACAGATACCCATGGCTGATTGCTTGGTTGGTGCCCGCCTGGTCTGTGGTCTTGTCGTGTGCGCTGTGTGGCTTCGCTATCCTTGTCATGTCTTGGGTTGGGTGGAGCATTGGTTGCGAGGGTTATGAGTCAGACGGGGATTTCCAGTAGATACCGAATGCATTGCAGTTCGGGACTACGGTTTTCCTGTCAGGCTTGGAAGCCCTGCATGGTCTCTCCTTTGCCCCGTTTGGCTCTGGGGCGTGGCAGGGGTGGTTTGGCCGTGCTGCTCCTGCGGCTTTTCTGCTGAACAGGTTGGGTCACTGCCAGGTGATTAACTGAGGGGACCGTAAATCTTTCGATGAGCCCCACAGTACTTGCTTGGTCAGGGCGATGTGACCTGACTAGCAGTGTTGTCATGTGAGC
>Ga0056128_1004522_pt1 | contig 17408 bp, 11 predicted proteins | sample WorMetLIZISLAND2_FD_71113 | JGI IMG/M metagenome (GOLD analysis project Ga0056128, IMG submission 71113) | Marine gutless worms symbiont microbial communities from Max Planck institute for Marine Microbiology, Germany - Olavius geniculatus... ... | reverse complement strand
GCGCATTGTCGACTTAGGGTAGGTCAACATGAGCGCTTATAACTTGGTTCGTCGTGGACCGAATTTCACAGAATTTTTTCTGTTCAACGCCGAAAGGATCGCTCTCGTCAACGCCGTTTAAATTTTGTCGCTATCTTTATCGTTTCCAGAGATATTCGCGGTCAAACTCGAAAGTTGTCGTAAAACGTACTAAATTTTGGACGTTTTTTGCCCTGCCAAATTTTAAAGGGGGGGGCGGTGCCCCCAAATTTCGTACTTGCGTTAACCTAGAGGCGCGTCAAGTGCCAAAATTTCGTTGGGCTATACCCCCTAACTCCGAAGTTATAAGCGCTCCTTTATTGCATTTTAAGCCAATTTTTGACTCCCCTATGAAAAAAGTTGTAAGGGGGGCCGCCGTCCCCGATCGGGGGTGCGCTAGTAAGACTTGGTGATTGTCTAGCGCGTGTAAAAATTTGGGGGCGCAGCACCCCCTAGGGGCCGAAATATGGTCTTCCGAAAAATGCGCTTAGGGTATGTCAACATGAGCGCTTATAACTTTGTCCGTAGTGGACCGAATTTCACAAAATTTTTTTGTTCAACGCCGAAAGGATCGCTCTCGTCAACGCCGTTTAGACTTTGTCACTATCTTTATCGGTTCCAGAGATATTCGCAGTTAAACTCGAAAGTTGTCGCAAAACGTACTAAATTTTGGACGTTTTTTGCCCTCCCAAATTTTAAGGGGGGCGGTGCCCCCAAATTTCGTACTTGCGTTAACACCCCAACCTAGGGACACGTCAAGTGCCGAAGTTTCGTCCGGCTACATCCCCTAACCCCAAAGTTATAAGCGTTCCTTTATTGCATTTTAAGGCAATTTTTGACCGCCCTTTGAAAAAAGTTGTAAGGGGGGCCCCCGTCCCAGGTGGGGGGTGCGCTAGTAAGACTTGGTCATTCCCTAGCGCGTGTACAAATTTGGGGGCGCAGCACCCCCTAGGGGCCGAAATGTGGTCTTCCGAAAAGTGCACTTTGAGTGGGTACGATTCAACATCAAGATCTCCAAGGTCACTGGACCAAACTTCACCGGACTTGTTTCGCCTAACGCGGAAGGAATCGCGGTAGACGGAATAAAAATCCGAATTTGAATATTTTCATCCGTTTCATAGATATTCGCTACCGAACTTTGAAGTCGTCCGAAATCGGGCCGAATTTTTCATGTTTTTCGCCCCCCAAATTTTTTTTGGGTGTGCCCCCCCCAAAATTTTGGACTGGCACTATAAAATTGGGCCTATTACTGACCATCGTGCAAAATTTCACGCCAGTCGGCCCACGCATCTCGGAGATCTCGCGTTGCAATAAAAAAAACATCGGGGCTAAAACATAAGACCTTCCGAAAACTATCGTTTTCGGGCGGACTAAAAAAAACTGTAGGATATCAGACTCCATGTTGCTGCTGACTGCTTTTCTAGTTAGGGCTTTAAGTTATCTCTTTTCTAGCATCGGTGCTACAAGTTTTGCTAGCATTTAATTAATGTCGAATGGTAAACGACTTTCATAAACCCACAACACATTTTACATCTGGACCGTGCATACCTGACAAGCGTTTGATTGTGCAGATCCCAGACGGCGACGTTACCATCACTGCAGCAGCTGAAGCAGACCTTGGAGTCAGGACTGATGGCCAGTGCATAGCACGCTGCCGCCGTTGACGCCAGCTCGGCTTTCACACGCGGCGTCGGCTGCATAACATCACACAAAGTCTCCATCATCCATCAAGGACAACTCAGCCTTCTATACCCAGGCTATAAGTAAGTAAATCGAGTATGAGCCTGCTTGGCTTAGTTTAAGATGGGCGCATGGCCAAAAATTCAGAAATAAAAATGGAATAATCTGCACTCATCAACAAATGTGTTTTGACACTTGTTTGTATTCTGATGTAGAACAGAAGACTCTCCACTATGCCCAGTGCGCAGGGCAGGACCGCAATCTACAAGTCGAAATCCAACCCTAATATCCGACCCCTAAAACAAACTGTAACTCACTGTGTGGCCTTAAAGCTAATTTAAAGACGCACTTATTTCGCCAGGACTAAGCCTATATGTAGCCAGTGTCACGCATTGCCTTAGATTACTGTTACCGGTATATAGTGTGAATTATGGTGCTATACAAATTATACAACATATTTACTTACTTACTTAATGTAACAGTAGGAGATTTCAGAGTTCACTCACAGCGGCAAGATCCCATATTGAAATGACGCTTGCTTCACCGCCAACGACCAACGTGCGACCATCTTGAAGCAGCTTGACCGATCTGATGTAATTGTCACGTTGCTAAACAGCACCAGCAACTAGATGCATAACGTTAGGCATGACCAATATGACCGAATCTAGAAAATATTATTGTGCAGTCGTTCCGATAGTGTCTTGGCTGTCCATTTATCTGTATGTGTTCCTTCCTCAGAAACTAAAAGGGGCAGAAAACCGAAGTTAGTACAGTGAATAAAAGTTATCAGGGTTAGAATTAGAGTTGTACAGCTCTAGGTGGATGGCGCATAATATGTTAGCACAAGGCAAAATAAGTTTCCGGTCGTTTTCAAAACCAGGATTAAAAAATATCTATGTAAAGCACGTACGTTTCACTTTTATGCACCACCCTGTTTTTCCAATTACAGAACCTTCATGCGTCCATCGCAGTGTGCGAGCAAAAATTTGTAGTTTTCAGTAAATTGCTGAGAATACACTTACGAGACAGTCAAGTTGTGAGACGGGCGACTTGCAGCCGAGGTCACGAATGTCCCACACTTTAACACAACCCTTCAACCACAACCAAACAATGATTTTCAACGCCTACTGGACGGTATACAAAAAGTATGCCCCTAGCTTTCATACAGTCATAGCTTTATATAATATAAATGTACAAAACATCAGTTTACACATTTGTTAATGGCAACATTTAGACCTAAGAACTTGCACATTGAAAACAGCAAAAGTCACAAAAGGTGATATTGCCCGCATCACACTGACTGTGTGTCAATATGCTGCTAAATAATATCACCTTTTGTAACTTCTGCTGTTTTTGATATTTGCTGTTTTATTACTAAAATGACGTTTTTCTACAGGTGATCAATTACAGAGATATCTGGCCCCAGATATGTTACTCTCATGATCTTGACATTTTGGGATCACGTGACATTCAACTTCTTACAGGAGTTTTCTATGGATGGTCAATGATAACCATGCATTTAAATTACACGGATATGTAGACTAGATACTGATAGATACGGATAGTTTGGGCTACCTATACTACTGCTATGCAAACCAAGTTCTAGCCAGTTTTGTCCAAATCTGACAAATTTCGTTCACATGGCAACCAGGGTCAACCGTGGGAAACTTTGACATCATTTATTTGCTGGACCCCCCGAAAAATTATGAAAATAGGTCAATATCTGATGCAATTATGACACAGTGTACACGACGGAGCTGCAATCAAATAAAACTTGTGTCACTACTACTAATACTACCACTACTCTATATTCATTACTACTACTCACAGTACTCAGTAGTAGTAGTAGTAGTAGTGTTCGAAAATTACCAGTAAGATTGGGAATGTTACCATTACCGTAAATTACCGGTAATTTACCACTAAATTTCCGGTAAATTACCCATATTTTACCTTTAACAGAAGTGCATCCCGCTGAAAAAAGTCTCAGAATAGCTGTTAACATACGTAAGTAGATGACTTTGGCGCTTTAGTTTCAAAATCAAATTGATTGGACTATTATGGCACTTAGTGTAAAATTAAATGTCTAAAAATTTGACAAAATAAAAGTCTGTAATTTACCGGTAATTTTGCAATTTTACCTTACCGTAATTTACCGCAATTTACCGCAAGTTACCGGTAACGTTATGGGAGCTTTAAACCCTAAGTAGTAGTAGTAGTAGTAGTAGTAGTAGTAGGCCTATGTACATAACGTATGTACTTGTAAGTAGACCTCCTCAAAAACGCTGGAAGGACAACATCAAGCAAACCACAGAGAGATGAAGATTTATGGCGGAGTTGCTCCTCAACAGACGAAAATGAAAAAATTTCTCCACTCGCAGGTCTTAGGCCTACCTGAATGAAAATCAACCCCTCAAAGGCAGCACGACTGCACTGCTTACCTTTCCTCCGGTGTAGACGTGTCGGCACGGGTTGCTGATGGTGACAGCACAGACGACCTCGCCATGGCTGAGTGTACTCAGTTGCCTGGCATGACGCGGGATGCCTGGACCTATCAGCGCATCGGCCGGGAACGGCACTGGCTGCAACTGACCGTCGGCTGACACGTGGAATGAATATGCACTAGACGTACAACAACATTCACATATTTACGTATTTCTTCAATAAAGCAATAAGTGGTGGCGTGGTTTGATAGTTAACATTTAGTCTACGAATAAATGCAGTTAGCCATGCTGGGTCTGGTTAATACTCAAATATATACACCTTTATTGGTCAAATGACAGACATGAAAGAAAGATAACTAATAACGATAGATAATAATAATAATAATAAAAATAATAATAATGACAAAAAATACAGTTCATCAAATGTCCATTTCACAACAAGCATGAGCCTATGGGTGACTTGTCTTTGAACAGGTAGGCTACCATAAACCATCTCTGTGTATAACCAATCACTCATGTTAACTTAGTTTCCAACTATATAGATTGTAGTAAACAACTGACTGTCAGCGTTAGTAAAGACAACAAAGCAGGAGTCAGTTGAGTTAATTCCGTGTGTTATTGGCAAATATGGCATAATTTCACGGGTGACAATGAGTCATACAAATTAAGCAAAGGGTATTTAAATGCACTGATATGCAAGTTCTGTGCTTTGTCTAAAGAAAATTCTGAAACTTATGACATATCACACCAAGCGTTGCCGAGTTATCAACGTGCTCAAAACAGTCCGGTTTTTGGCCCACCCTGTACATGTAGTTAACGAAAGTAAAAAATCACACGGAACTCACGGTTTGCCACCAGACATGTTAGACATTGTGGCACGCATCTGTGCGTCAAGACTTTGTACCTACATTCACACAACATATCCATCATCTACAGTCAAAATTAACATGTTGAAAATACCAACAACTAGAACGATATAGGATCTTGCCGCCGCGAGTTAGCTTTAACATACTCCTGGCCTAAAAAAATATTCAAGTCTATTTTGGTTTTTCTATGCATTTTTGTTTTAACGTTAGTAGATGTCCCATATAAAAACAGATGAATAGATGGACAGAGAGATGAATGGGCCAATTATACCAGCTGCAAAGTAGAGTAAAAGTAATACTGACTGGTAGGCCTAATAATTACGATTTAGTAATCTTATCGTTATGCAGTATGCATTTGCATTTTGTATCAGCTGTCACTATTCTGTCCTTAATATTCCACTGTTCAGTTTCTGTTCTGTTTATCTCTTGTATATAACCTGTCTGTGTTTCTTAAGTTTGTGACTTTGTGACTTCTCAACTTTGTGTATGTTTTTGTCACTGCTCTTTTCCACCTGTGTTGTTTTATAGGCCCTGCTGATCGAAATAAAATAAAAAAATATATGAATGAAATAAATGACGAAGACCGACCAGTGAAGGTCTGCTGCCATATGGCAGTGACGCTCCGGGAGAGATGCTACCCAAGGCTGCTGCTGCTGCTGCACTCAGTGGCAACAGTTCACGTGGACACAGCTCTGGAGGCAGAGCAACGTGAGGTGGCATCTGTGGCAGAAACGCCGGGTAACCCGCTGCACTCACAACATATGTACACACAGACATGTTCTACCACAGACCGGCTGCATTTTATAGAATAGATATGCAAAGAAATATGCATATCACGTCAAGCACATCAGAAAGCCGCCAGTTATTTATCGATGTCATTTTTGTAGAATTTGCTATCTTTATGTCGCCAGAAATGTGACAGACATTGACTGACAGCCGACTCCTCACATCGTAATTTTCTTCGAAGTCACGAGAGAGAAAAACTAACAAAATCCAAAAAAAAAATTCAAAATGATAAAACGTGGATACTGTCGGCTAGTTTAACAGTCAGAAGTCATTTGCCAGCGCTCAGACTGTAAATGGCAGAAAAGATAAAGACTTTGACAAAAGTAAAAATTTCCAACTTTGAACTTAAAGGTTCATGACCTTGACCCTGACCTAAAGTTGTAAAAGTTGACCTAACAACACAAAATTATTATCATGAGTATGGTAATTTATAAAAAATTAATGACCACCGTACCAAGTACAGGAGGTAATGAACTCTTGGGCAATCCTTTCAGAGCGCTATTTGCTGGAGCTGAACTGCTGCCAGACAACGTTGATGTTCCAGCCTTGCTGACTGGGGAACCCGGTTTATCACTCTAGAACAAGAACAAATATAAAAAATATACACACATCCGCATTACAAACTGATAATACAACATTTTGCAGCAATTACCACATGCTGAGATAGATCAGCAAAGTTTTCATTGAAAAAATATGATAATTACCGGTGCCATATTGGCATTTCTACAGACTGGACAGTGGACATTCTTTCACGTGTCAAACCAACGGTTTGAAAGCAGTCATTAACTGCATTATTCCAGTAACAACTAAAACAGAATTTTTATCCTACTAAAAAGTCATCTCCACATCCATCCAAAAACCCATCTTTGCTTCATCTTCCCAATCCCCTAATTTGTAACCTACAGAGCACTCATTGCTTTGGGGCACTCTTAATCGTTTATGTCACATTTACTTACTTATTGGCCAGAGCACAACTATGCCATCACTAGTGCTGAAACTATCTGAATATGTGCAATAAAATGACAAATGTAACTTAACAATGACATGCAAAAAAGTCATCCCATGTTCAGAAGCAGCTGAAACAAGATTTATATATACTAGTCTCAGCATTCTAAAACTATACCTTTATTACTGCTAAGATTATCTACATGGTGTTTCATAAAAAAACCCCTTTTTGTTTTTTCATAATTCACTTGAATGATGATCAATTTACATAAAATTTGTAACAGTTGTAGCTGAAGAAATACTAATTCAAAATATTGCAACAAAATATGGCAGTTGATTAAATATTCTTTGCTAGTCCTGACGTAATGCTGACGGTCATAATGTGTCACGAGTACAAACTGGATAGTCTCAACTGGTGCTGTCAGTTGCTACCCTGCTCCAATGGTAAAAAATCTGGTTCATTCATGACAAATTGTTGAAGTTTTACAGTTACAGTTACAAAAACATGCAAAGCGATGGCATTTATGTGCCTGTGGGGATAGTAGGACTTATACGCATTCGAGCATTAGCACACCAAGCTTGCGAGAAGGCTGAGTTTTTGGATTGCAAAATGCCTGATTTTATGTCCCCATGTTGCTTAGTGCTGACACAATAAACATTTTTCATTAGCAAACCAAATTAAGCTCACCATCGAAGCAGGGTAGCAACTGACAGCACCAGTTGAGACTATCCAGCTTGTACTCGTGACACGTTATGACGTCAGCATTACGTCAAAACTAGCAAAGAATATTTAATCAACTGCTATATTTTGTTGCAATATTTTGAATTAGTATTCATTGTTGACTGCAGTAACAGGCAAAACCTTTACCCAGCAGCAGACAGAAATTGTTCCAAGTAAAGCAAAAGTGGTTACCGAAGTAACAACACTACAGTACTGACAAGTAGACATAAGTTGTAATTTGATGAACTAAAGGGCTTACTTCCAAAACCTGTGAAGTCAATTTTGCTTTTTAATTCCAAATTATACAAATGTAATACTAACATCTTTATGTCTGCCTGAAGTGCTGCTGCCACGAGATGACATTTCATGTCTGGATCCCGGCGAAGAGGATTCGCGCTTAGATAGCTTCTCGGGACCATTGGACTTGCGCGGTGATCTTTCGCCATTCAATGGCGATCTCTGGATGAACAAAACACAAGAGAAAGAAATTTTTCACACAATTTTTAATGACTAAAAGTGTATATAAATAAATATATAAAAATAAATAAATAAATAAACACAATAATAAAAAGTAAAAATTTTACGATATTTATTCATTAAAATCTTCTCCAGACATACAGGCCCATTTGATGAATAATGCAAAAATTAAATAAGCCTAATTTTTTCTAACAGGCTGCAACCAACAAAGCATTCAAAATCTTATGGCATCTTCAACATTTTGCAATCAGCATACATTTGAACAACTCACAATGAAAAAAGTTGAACAGCCTGTAATACTAATCACCAAATGCAGCACAATTAATTACACCTTTATACTGAGTAATAACATTACCGGATTAGTGTCATCAACAACTAGATCCTGGTCGCTTTTCTCACCGTCGCTGTCCTGCAAGTATATAATATAGCCTTAACCTTATACCATTACCGGGTAATAATAATATCAAACATTAATATCATAGCACTGATCCCAGCGCTGACTACAAACTTTTAGCCTACACATTACAGAAGCAAGCAGTACGAAAGTGTTTTCACTTAATATCTTCGTAAACTAAAGAAATCTGTCTGTTCTGTGTTGTCACATTGGGCAGCCATCAGGCAAAAGCTGTGGAACCGTAACCCTCTAACCTTATACTTCTGATTTTATGAACTGAACAATGGCGCACAGGTTACTCCTGCACTGGCGAAAGTTGACACCAATTTTAGTTTTATTTCTAAATTTTCTACACCTTTTTGTTTTCCAGTTGCAAGCCTGTAATGACAGAAGAACAGTCAGACAGAAGGGTACATTGTAAATCCTGTAATAATGCGATGCGTTAAGATGACGCAGACCACTGATAACAAAAAAATCACAATGTCGTATAATAGCATAGGCTTACTTTGTCGTCAATTTTACGCCGTTTTCCTGACTCGCTGGCGACATCTGGTGAACGATTTCCACTCCACTCATACTTGTTGCGTTCTGGCGACAACGACGACGAATTTCTCTGAAAATAAACGCACACGTAATAAGTTTATTTTTATTCACCAAAATGTAGCTGAACAGTTATACAGAATACACACGCATACATACACAAACATACACTGAAACTAGAAATACGTTCTGTGGAACGAGGTATCTGTCCCATTGCCACACTATACAGCCTAGCAGCTGCGTTTCAGCGTTTGACGCTCTTGTGAGCCTGCAGCCAATTTTGTCTTTAAATAAAATGGTTGGTTGCCATGACAACAGGGGTTTTCAGGGGAAAAATTTACATGACACCATTGCATAGCCCTGGCCCAAAAAGAGGGGGTAAGTGAAAACAGCATGCAATTATCTTTTGTGGGAGCCGAGTTATAGTCAATTTTTGTCCCAAAATTCGTTGCCATAGCAACGGGGGTCGGCAAGGAAAAAATTTGAATGACACTATCAAATAGCGTGGGCCCAAAATAGGGGGGTAGGTGCAAACAGGGAGCAATTTTCTTTCACAGGGGCCGAGTTGTAGTCAATTTTGTCCCAAAATTCGTTGCCATGGCAACAGGGGTCGGCAGGGGAGAAATTTTAATGACACCATCGGATAGCCCGGGCCCGAAAATAGGGTTAGATGCAAACAACGTGCAATTATCTTTTACGGGGACCGAGTTATACCGCTTTGAACTCTCCAAAGGCTCTAGTGCATTTTTTTAAAAATTGGGATAAAATAGGGGAAGGAGTTATCAGATTTTTATCCCAAACAAACTCTATCTTACTTTTCAAGCCCCGAATCACTGTGCAAAATTTCATCAAAATTGAATCAAAATTGCGGCCGTAGGAGTGTTTACAGACAGACAGACAGAATGACAGACAGATGCAAATGATTTTATAATCTGTCCCATGCTATGTAGCAATGGGACAGATAAAAAGCTAAAATCTTAACTAACAAACAATATCAGTCATCAAGATATATATTTGCTATATAATCAACAGCCTCTAAGTTTCTTTTGACAAATTACAAACATCATGATCAAGGGCATACGTACAATACAGGACTGCGAAAAATAATGTCGGACCAGTGCGGATATATTATGCGACCATCCGCAAAAACTGCACACTGCACATCCCTAATCCTAACAGAGCTGAAAACTGGGCACAACAGTTACTTCAGCTGTGTAAAACGTTTACACTTCTTTTTTTCTATGCCTTTGTCCTTTGCATCTTCGAGTTAGAAGTCCTTACGTATGGGACATGGACAAACAAACAGACCATAATGCGGCCTATGGGGACGGCCGCATAATAATTCTATTCACGCTTATGCATCAATCATCAAGACTGACTTCGTTGCTTTAGCGTATGGGATAACAGAATCCAATAATCTACAAGACAGACACTGCTGAATACTCACGTGTCTTTCTGCACTTTGTTCACGGTGTGACAGCATCGAGGAAAACATGCAACAAAAACCAACACAATTCGCTGTTACAAAACTCATACAACGTTGTAATTTTTCGTTGTGCAACACCACTTGTAAAAATGCACGCAAATACATATGGATTAAGTCAGTTTAAACAGTTGATAATGAGTCATCTAACTACAGTAACTGTTGTATACTGTGCCTCTCAAAAGCATGGCAGTTCAGCTTTAACGATAAAAAAATTGTCGGATTCCGCATAATCACGAATAATGGTAGAAGTTCATAAGGAATAAGTAATAATAATTTCTATAAACACTCACTGGAACAATCTTGCTCAAACACAAAGAACAGACCTATTTAATATTAGTTCATAATATCATAAAAATAAAATAAAATATTTTCAGTGAAGAAAAACAGACCTTTCTCCTCCTTGAGGCCGGCGCTGCTGCGTCCGCTGCTGTGGATATGTGCTGCAGTGGCGGCGCCGGGCAGTCGTCCAGCGGCGGCACTCATAGACATCAGCCCGGCGGCACCCCCAGCGTTGATACCAGCCGCAGCAGCAGCAGCAGCGGCAGCAGCGTGGGGTAAGGGTAGTGAGGGTAGATGAGCTGCTAGCGGTAGGTGTTGCTGGCCTTGCATCTGCTGCTGTAACACCAACAACACATTCCGCTTATGTACTTATTTACTTGATGGCGGCTTGGTCGCATAAATTAGCTGGACGGACTTGCCATCAAGAGGTCATGAGTTCGACTACCGGTTGGGTCGCTAACAAGTGGGTACTTTGGATGTCACAGGACTACGTTATGTTATTGGTAGGAGATGACGTAGTTTAACATTGAGCAGACCCAGCTAATTAACTCAGGCAGCAACTCCACAGCAGTTCGCTATAGGTCGCTTATTGAGATTTTTATTGAGATAAACGTTTACAACGTTTACAAAAAAAATCTTTGTAAATGCGTTTATTATTTTGTCAATGTTTATCTCAATAAAAATCACACGAGCGAAACGAAGCAAAATTATGACAGCGACTGACGTATAGCATTAGTTCGAGTTGCTGCCTGAGTTAATTAGCTGGGTCTGCTCAATGTTAAACTACGTCATGTCCTACCAATAACATAACGTAGTCCTGTCAGATGGGTGACTGTCTGCGGAGCGGTAAACGATCTAGGTATATAACCAACCACCAAGCTCAACTCAGCCCTTCATCCCTCCAGGGTGAGCAAATTAAATACTGGCCTGTCTGGCTGAGGTTAGGGCAGGGCATGTTCACCTGTGTCCTGTGTGATCCCATATGGCAGATGACGCTCTGTACCTGTGAGATGGGTTACCAGCATTGAAAGCTATAGAGTTACAAAAATAGACAAACTGTAACCTTTTAAAACTTTTCTATACATTGCATATATTGCCACAAGCAGTGAATGGAGTTATACGTCACAATACTCCAGGCAATTACTTGCAGTGGTACTCACAAAATAACGAAAAAACTGCAAAAAATCAAACAAACTAGCACAAAAACTTAAATTACAGGAAGAAACTACCTACATAGTCACACACACAAACATAATATTAACTAACAAAAGACACAGAGTGCACACACAATTTAACTATGGCAATATAGAAAGCAAACTCTGGTTTTTGGGCTGCCATAAAATGGATCAGGCTGCGAGACCAGCACGAGTTGGGTTTTGTTAGCAAGGTAACTCGGACAGAGATGTGCTTTTGTTCTATCTGTTACGTATACCCGAGAAAATGTTCAAAAAGTACAACAACAAAGTAATACTCACGCTTATGTGATTCAGCCATTCGCTCTGGGCGTTGAGATACATCTGTCTTACGTCGGAATTCTGCAATGCAGAGATGCAAACCACATCACTACCACTCTACCAAAAGTACCATAAGTGTTTACGAAAACGAAAATACCATGAAAAGCTAGTAAAAAGTTAAACTGTAACTATACACCAATACACTAGGTCGCCACAGTGACCCTTGGGCCTGAGTATGCATGTTTATGAATCACGAGATCGAGATGGCAATTTATCAATCAGCCTGTGACCTGAATGTGCCAAAAAATGCAAAAAAAAATCGGCAGCCAAACTCAGTAAAAAAATCCGTAATGTGGTAACACGTTTGTAATCAGATGCAGTCCTATATGTTGCTAACGTTGTACTAGTAATTAAGCTTTTTCTTTCTGTCTGTTTATCTGTTTAGGCTATTTACCTTCTATGCCGGAATAACTATATAAAATATATAAAAAGAAACAAAGCAAAAAATATGCGTACTTTGATTTGGTTGAACCATTCGCTCTGCGCGTACATCTGCTTCAGATCAGCACTCTGCAAAACAAGCAGTTTGACATGACAGAAAAACGAGAAGTCCAGCTGTCACCAAGATAGCCGACAGTACTGTTTGCCAGTGACTTTCAAGGTCATCCAAGGTCGATGATTTTTATCTCATCTGAAAGGCCGTATGCGATTTCTTATTAGTGATCAATAGCAACCTTGGCCCTATCTCTCACCATTTCCGAGATATGATCAGTTTTTCGTTAAAAAACGCACATTTTTCCTACCCCCTCCATTCAACCCCGAATTTGAAAATATTCCCCTTGCACTAGATCACTCAAATTTTGCATGCCTGGTTTAAGACACATAGCTAATTATTCGTGTAAAAATTCCCCCCCAGACCTACCCATTAGCCAGGGTACATCTGTCACAGTCAGACAGACAGTTGACAACCGTACCATACGAAGGGCGTTCAAAAAGTTTTGCAAGTCGATATGTTAGACTGAAAAACTTTTTGAAATTTATACACCAATAAAAACGCAGGTTTCTTCTAAACACGTATGAGCCTAAAGCGGATATGACGTCATTGTAATCTATGACGTCATATGGCGTTAAACAGGAACGATTTGGAGTGCCAGCGCAATCAGCGTAAAATTGGGCTCACTGTTGCATGATGTTTTTAGTTTACCGTCGGATTTTCCAACACGAGGTCCTGGGACATGTGATTTTTACGAGAGCCCTAACAAGTACGTCCGTGTAATTCTCATTTGCGATTATAAATATTCAATAGCCAAAATCTGTGCCAGCCGTGAAAAACTATACGTACGAGGAAAACTCGACAAAGTTTACAACTCAATAGGCTCCCGTATATTAGACTAACAAACTTTTTACACCAGTAAAAGTTATATTGAGAAATGTGCGTTTTATTGGTGTATAGATATTGAAAAGTTTTTCAGTCTAACATATCGATTTGCAAAACATTTTGAACGCCCTCGTAAGCTCGACCGTTACTTAAGTACGGTCGGCTAAAAAAACCGTCAATAAGAAACAATCTGCTTATTGCATCAATTAAAAGGCATGCTATATAGACAAAAAACGAGCTTTTCTTCGACTAAATGTCTAAAACTAAAACTATTCAGTAGTATCATAGAAGGAAAGAGCCACAATTAACCCCCTTCTACATTTTACTGTTAAAATTTTTCCCCAAAATACAAAATCTTTAGAAAGTAGTCTCCCATTTTGGTAAAATTTAGGGAAGAAATTGAAAATCTGAGCATCTATGTCTTCTCTGTCGAGAATTTGCAGCTGTCTGTCCGAAAATTCCAACTTTCTGCCCCTGACTTTCTTAATCCTCTTTGATAATTTATTGTAAGCACAGCTGAGCACATACGCCAATGATGGCATTCAGTTCTTGTACGGTGATCTGCTTAGCACGTTCTACTGCCGCCGCAACCTGCTGCTGATGCTGCAAGCAAACAAACCACACCAATATAATGACGTCGTCACCATCATCGTTATCATCATGGAGTGCTACATTTAAAAACAACTAAAACCGTCGTCTAGTGGTTTTTTTAATGTCAGCCCAATGCCGACAATACTGTGCGGCCGTCCGTCTAACCATACACTGGATTGCACTATCACGATCGATAACCTTTCGAGCAGAAAATTGGCAAGCCGGTTAATCCTGCTCCTGAAAGCGTCCACACCAGTTTTTGTTTCTCGAAGTCTTTTAGTTTTCGAGATAAAAGCCCGTACAGTACGAAAGACAGATCGACGGATGGGCAAAACTTCTATTGCGGCCGCATAATAAACATTATTTTGTGGAAAGATTACGCCAGTAAAGACGTATATAAATGAGTGAGCCGATGGGTGAAATACTACTGACGGTAGGAAGAAGTCTTGAAATGGTACTAAGCACGGTTTAGTGAATCGTCTGATGCCTGTATGTTCTCAGCGTACGTATCAAAGCATGCTTTAAACTAATAATCGCTTCTGGTCTTTACCAAGCAAGCGAACGATTTGCAATTTTTGCATACCATTAGCTGATCAAAGACCCACGCAGCCAATGCTTTAAAGTTAGTATTAGCCGCTAACGCTGAGTGACTGTATATTTACAGCACATGTATGACAGATTGTGTGACAACGCTATACAGCACATACACCTCATTAGACGGCCTTTGATGGACACGCGCTGATGCTCAGGGGTGTATTTAGGGGAGATGAAAAGCCACTGCACCTGCCCCAGCCTCCTTTGCCCTATTTCCCTCAAAAATAAGTTTTTCCTCGTCCCAAGCAAAACTGACAGAGTGCAGCAGGAAGCCGAAGTAAGTGAGCTGCGGAGAATACTGCTGGCTGTATTTGCTGCGTAACGGAAGGCGTAGCAGTTCGATCACAGAAGCCAGTTCACCGAATTCTTCACGCTCTGTGTCCGGCAAACTGCCCAGTGCAGTTTCCAGCACCGTGACAGCAGTTTGTATGTAGAAACACAGCGACGCGTCAGTGAACCAGGACTTGAGACGAGCCATCAGGCTGACCAGCTGTGATAGCTGCTGTACTCTACATTCGACCAAGTCACTATACTGTGACGCAAGAACCACTTTGTCTTGCATGCTGCACGTAACAGTCATGCCGGACTTCACAGCAATGCACGCTGCCGGATTAGATATATCTTCGTTCATCTCGGGCAAGTTGATAAGCAGAGAATCATCAACCAGCGTGTAGGTGAAACCAGTCGGCACGGCTGTTTCTGTCTGCAGCTTAGCTTGTACATCAGCCAGCGACAAAGTGGAGATGTCGTCACTGGCGGTGAACGATGTTTCCAGCTGTTCTGATGTCAACTCTTCGACTTCGTCCGCATGTCGACTGCAAGACCCAGCTGTCGTCGTAGTTGTGACACCAGCGGCCGGTGACTTGCGCGGATACGACAGAGTGCGAACAAACACGAAAGGCACCGACCCTTCTTTCAGTATACGTCGCAAAGGTTTCTCGGGCTTTTTCTTGAGACGAGTGACGTTCTTGTCAGTCCGAACTTCGACGAAGTCGCCGGCGTGGAAGTGGAGCGAACACAGCCTGGAGTGCTCCGTCGGCACGAAGTTTTCTCGCGCCATGGCTCGAATCCATTTCTGCAGAAGTTCCGGATCTTTGGGAAAACGATGAAAAGCGACGGAGCTGTCCGTCAAATGAGTCATAGACTTATAGCCGCTCTTACATCCGACCGCTGCGCACTTGTAAACCATGATGATGCGTATATGGAAGTGTAGTCGAGCACTGTTCGCAGTGAACGATTCCAAACGAGCAGGCCTATACGAACACGCAACGACGCAGACGAATACTAAACTAATACTAACACTAGCATAGCCACCATTATTATACAAGACTCGCAGTAAACTATTAGCTTAAGCCCGTGGCGTGGCCTATAGGCTATACGTAGGTGCGCACTACTGAATAGCAGGTTCAAATGCACCGCCACATCCACAAAGACCTTCAGGCAAGCTCTAGCAGTACCGCAGTAGGCTGAGATGCTGTTTCAGCTGAGGGCTGCTGCTGCTCGATAGATAAAGCTAGGCCAACAGGCGCCAGCGGTATGCAACAGCACTCGGCATGCAACCAGTCAGCCAGAGCCTAGAGCGGAAGATTGTATGACGGTTGAAATCATGGAGGCGGGGAAAGGGGACAGTTCACTAGTCCGAAGGGGCGCGCAGTTTGAATCTCCAACGACCTTGGAATGAACAAGCGTTATCCAGTTCACTTTTTCATAATTCACTGAACCACGAGCAGACGACTGCGAATAAAAGTAATTGAAATAGCAATAATTAATGAGACAGAAAGCAAAGTAATGCAGAGGCTACAAATATATTTGAGGATTAAAACAAATCTTTATCAAATGAAAAGTAGTGCAATGTAGCCTATAGTGTACGTACAATGAGTAATAAATGAAATGCAACGAAGCAATTGAAATGCAACGACATAAAGTAAAAGTTAACAAGTAACTTAAGCAAATCTCACGAGATGCTCGACAGCAACTAGGCAATCAGTGTAGGCCTACAGCGTGCAATAAAATAATAATCGTCGTGAAGGAGTACCCAAATTTGAGGCCTCCGTACGGAAGACTCCTTGAACCTAGGAGGTCGAAACTCAGATGATTGGAATGTACATTCGATGCTAAAAATTTTGTACGCAGGTTGTCCGCTCTAGTAATTTTGGCGCTATTCACTCTTGAAATGTGTGCCGCAAAAATTCAATAAAACCCTTAAATGGTGTTCAAGGTCATGCAAAATCATTGCTTTCGGTGGCAATCGTCAGCGCGTGAACGACTTTGTATTAGTGATTAACAGTAACGTTGGCCCTATCTAAGACCGTTTCTGAGATACAACGACTTATTGGCTAATAATCGCAAATTTTCTCTGCCTCTCTCATTCAGCGTTTTCGCTCGGAGTAACCCATTTCGAATTTATAGTAAAAACTTTACGGATTCATTATTTCTGAGACTGTGGTGCAAATATGTAATTCCTGTTACAATATTCCACGAGCCTTCCCATCAGAAAAAGTTAAGAACTAAACGATGCGAAATTCGGCGTGGAGCGTCGTAAGTTATCCCAGCAGGTTCCGGAGTGCAGTCCCGGTTGAAAATAAATGTTGTGCAACTTATTCTGGCAAAAACATTGTAACATCGATGGCGGCCCCTCCCCAGTGGCGGCGATTTCTTCTAGACAGTGGGGGGACGACATGGCTAAAAGTGGCAATTGTTGGGGGGATGCTTGCATTTGCGTCCCCCCAACCAAAATTTTTTGGGGGGACGCGTCCCC
>Ga0056128_1004520_pt1 | contig 17412 bp, 9 predicted proteins | sample WorMetLIZISLAND2_FD_71113 | JGI IMG/M metagenome (GOLD analysis project Ga0056128, IMG submission 71113) | Marine gutless worms symbiont microbial communities from Max Planck institute for Marine Microbiology, Germany - Olavius geniculatus... ... | reverse complement strand
GTGAGATATCCCGCTGTGTGCAGTGCGCGTTACGTGTATGGGGTACTCGTCTTGGGTGGTCTGAAAGTGGGGAACCTTAGTACTCGGAGGGGAAACGGGTAAAGCTCTGAAGGGGAGGGGGTGATTTAATGTACCCGCGGTCATCGTGCGAGACCCCGAGGCACACAGACGGAAATCATGTTAGGCCAAGTGGGTTAATGCCCGCATTCCGTTTGCTTCAATTTTTGCCGATTTTTCGTATAAACTTAACATGCATGTCGTACGACGAGTTTTTTCCACCGGAAAAAAAAATCTCAGCTGTCGCTACGAAAGACACGCTACAGCCTATACAGTTTCTGTTGCAGTACTGACCTTCAAGGTTATCCAAGGTCAATGATTTTCATCTTATCTAAAAGGGCGTATGCCATTTGCTATTATGATTAATAATGACCTTTCCTATTTCTCACATTTTCGAGATATGGCCATTTATAGCTTGAAACTTTTTATTAAAATTGCAGCCAAACCGCTGCAGATGGAGACATGGTTATCATTGATAGGCCTAGCTTATAGAAAGTCGCCATCGCGCTATCCTATTTTATCGTCGCCGACCCCTTAAGACTTACCGTTTAGCCACAATATATTCGTGACAGACGACGACAGGCAGACACACAGACGGACGGTCGGACGACAGCCGTACTATAAGCTCGGCCATTGTACTGTCGGCTAATTACTGAAAATAGACGTAAAAACGGCAGTTTGCTTGCGTTGAACGGAACTGAACTGTTTTTGATATAGGCCTATTGCAGTTTATTTCATTTTTGTCGCTTTCTCCAAATGCTTTTAGAATTTGGACGTTTAAATCCTTTGTGTTACTTACTTAGTCTACTTACTGTTGCATCGCGCAATGTCCCTGCGACAGCAGGGCTTTCTTTCACTTTCTCAGGTTTCCCTCTTGCCTTCTCTCTCCCTCTTCTTTTCTGTCTGTTTTTCTGTGTCTGTTACGATTATTCAGTGTGACAAGTTCCCAGCGAGTGCATGCTACAGAAACAAACTCGTTAATTATTCAGTAGTTCTGATTCGATCGGTTGATATAAGCTTAAGTGGATGCTTGATTTCAGCGGGACGATAACAGCAGCATGCTGTATTGGCAAGTTACGCACAGTTTACATACACTGGCTATATAAACTGCTAGCCGGAGCCGTGATTAGGGCTAAAGTTTTTTTTATCTCATGAAGTTCCGTGTAATCGCCAAGCAGCTCACAAAACAAAGTAATCCGCTGAATAGAACCCATAAATTTTTCGTGTGACGCAGGCAGTGGATGGCCGCATAGTGCACTGCGGTATCATTAGCTCATGCCAATCAGCCTCACTTCCGAGATTGCAAAGCGATTCCGGTCGCGAGTCTGACTCATCTGAAAAGCGCCGCGGTATAACAAGTAGGGACTACCGGATTTTTTTCGTAATCATGTTTACTTTTTTTTCTTGTATGAGAACTACAATAAAAATAGGCCTACTGCAGCATAACAGACTACATGCAACCAGTTTTGTTACAGTAAAAAGCTTTAGAAGCATAACAATAAAACGTTCTATCTGTGGTCGATGACATTTTCAAAAAATCGAAAACAATCTTTATCATTAAGTTCCCCAGTGTTTTAATACTAATTTTTAGTCTGTTCAGAAATAGCAGAAGCTTATGCATAAATTGCTTGCTGTAGGCCTATTTCATTCTTAATGTGATGAATATTTACTATTTTGACTCTTTACATCTTAAAAAAACTTTGTAGTTGAGACATTTTGGTATGGTAGATGAACTGTTGATAGGATGTTTGGGCATTCTGCCATCCGCTACTCCTCTTGGCTTTGAATGTTGAACTTGATTTTGAAGAAAAATACGCTGGACATTAAATAGCAATGGGACAGATGACAACCATCGTTTCTTAGTCATAAGTATTGTATTGTGTCGTTTTCCTGCCGGTGAGGTAGCTTAATAGGGTGTTTACACGATCCAGCAAACTCCAGCAAACTCCAGCAAACGTCCAGCATTAGCACGTGTATTTTGAATACATTTGCTGGAAGTTTGCTGGACGTTTGCTGGATCGTGTAAACACCCCATAGAGCACTCGAGTGCTCATGGGGTCAACGTAGTGAATGAGTGAACTGGTATTAGGGTCACATCCGTGCTACTGTGCTAGTCCATAAGGTGCTTGTGAACATAGAATACACGTTGTGTATTGTTTTTGTTGATTATCTGCCGGAAAGTGTGAGAATTGTTAAGTGTGGCCCCACCACACCATCACCTGCTGACTTACTGACTGACCACCCGTATGTCAACATTAGTGAGGCGACGAACTAGCAAATATTTACACGAACTCAAACAGTTACCGATTTTTGGCGTGAAGTATCGATTTGTCAGTGCGAACAGTTCTGTTGAGGGAAAAGCGACTGTTTATCATAAACGTTGAGAAAAATACTCAACTGTAAAGTTAACTTTTGTCCTCACTGTAAACTACTCTTAATTTCTACGCTATCTGATAATAGGCCTATTCAAACATTTATTATATATTTTTAATTTATTTTTGATGCCTTGTTTTCGCAAAGATTTTACTGTTACCATTGTGTGTAAAATAAATAAATTGCTGCTCAGTATTACTTTTACACACAATGGGGCTAAAATTTGTTGTTTGATTTAAAATATTCGCCATATACTGCAGTTAGGCTATTCTTATAGCGGTCAGTACAGTTATATTTATCAGTATTTGACATCGATAAGTTTGTTTCAAGTTTTATGCTTTCCTTCCCTTGTGATTTTCATAGGAACGGACAAAACCGGGACTGATTTTTAGCGTCGAAACTAACGCGTTATCGATTCGAATCGCATTTGATAAATCTAGCTCTCGCGGCGCCTCACTAAGTTCGGAGGACGGTATTAAACTGCTCACGTAGGTTTCTCTATAGCAGAGTATCGCCGGAACGGTACGATGATTGTATACAATGGTGACACATGTTAATGCGTCGGTGTCAATGTGAAAATAATGTGCTTTCATCGTCCACGCTTGGTTGATTTTGTGGCGGCCGTGTGCTTCAAGTTGAGTTTTATACAGTCCGGTATATAGCGTCCCCGATGTTGTTCGGCTAGGGGTACATCGATACATAACCCCCTAGCTAGGAGAAGAAAAACCCTGCCTGCTTTCAACTGAACTTCGGACGGATTGACTTAGACCTATCTAAAACTGCTTTGGGTTGACTTCACGAATTTTTGCACTGTCATCTGATTTGTAGCCGGTGGTTTTTCGTGTATAATTTTTAAAAATAATTTACATGACCTTATACTGAACAATTACTTGCGAAACTGTTTAGGCCTAATTGCATCGTGTTTTATTTGTCAAAAAGGCTTGACCCCGAAAGTATTATAGCTTTGCCACTCTGACAGTTACCGTTCAATGGAATATTTGTGCATCTTCAATCTCGTCTTTAGCCAACGTTTCAGGAAAATCGTTCTTTCTAGTTATTTGTGTCTCTCACACTCTGACTCTTGTTCTTATTTTATTTATTGACTTTTCTCTATTTCTGTATTGTTACATGTTTTTCACTTCAGCTCCGTTCAAAACAGTTTTAGTTCTGTTAGTGCACATGCTATAGATTAAACTGACAGCCGATTTTCCAGTGCTAACTATTATGTTCGCAATACACATCTCATTTAGTCTGTTTTTAAAGTACACACGTACATGTAGTTGGCGTGTGCAGTTTTTGTCGCAGAGCGGGTTTGTCAGCGGCATCACGGGTTAACAATTAGGCGTAATAGAAAGTTTTAATTATCCGACAAGTGTTGCAAATTTTCGACAGAATACCGACAGACAGCTGCAAATGTACAACAGAGGAGATTATGTATGCCCAAAATTTTAAATTTTGCCCCTAAATTTCGGCAAAAGTAAGGTTTCCAGCCGCTCAAATTTTGCATCTCTGGACAAAAATGTTCAGACAAGAAGATTTTCGGACAGTTTTCCTACAGTACAAAATTCAGGTGCCCCCCTCAATTCAGGTGCCCCCCTCTGCCTGCCCCGTCACGACGCCATTTGTCGGTAGAAAGAAATTGTTGCAGAAGGGGTTTGTCTAGGCGGCGAGGAAAGGGGGTTTGTCGTCGGGGTATAATGTCCGGCAGTGGTCAGGCTATTTCGGGTCGTCTTTGAACATTGCGGCAGTGAGTGTTGACTTGTCGGTCACTCGCTAGGGCGCGCCAGGTGAAATTGATTCTGACCCACACTGCACGGCGCTCTTACTGATGATGTTAATTTACTATAGCAACAATGTGTTGTTAACCCTTCTCACGTCAAAATTCGTCTTACCGGTGATCTTATAAGTTATAACACCTCTCTATCGGAGGCATAGATGTAAAAACGTTTTTAACGTTTTTTCTTGCCACGTATTTTTACGTTTTAACGTTTTTTTTTTATTTTGCTGAACGGTTTTTATTTATTTATTTTTTAGAAGTATTAAAAATCCCATCAGAAGCTTCGAGAAGCACTTTTGGAACCACCAAAAAGAAATAATAGGTTATAGTGATGCATTTTATTTAGTTAGTCCAAATATACTAAATAAAAGTTTTTAACTAGCCCACCGTAGTAGGCCTATATTTGCTTAGATTGATGCTGTGGTCTTATGACCACGCATTTGAATTGAAATTAAATAAAGTTTTTTTTCTGTTTATACTGTAGTTTCAGATATACTGCACCTGCAGCATAAGGCATTAAGCAAGAGGTTAAACAAATTATGGCAAACTTTTTTTATTCAACGTTTTTAAACGTTTCTATCCTTGCCACGTTTTTTACGTTTTTTAACGTTTTTTTTAATTTTTTTTCTGGAACGTTTTTTATCTATGATCGGAGGTGGCTTAACCTATAGTGACGTCGTTGTTAGGCGTCTTTCATAAATGACGTGACGCAATTTTAGGGAAAAATAACCCCCGTCATTACGTTTCGTCACTCTGTTCTGCACTCTTGTCAAATATGACGACACAAACTCCTAACCCTTCTCCCTCTTGCAGTTTGTAGTGTAGTCTACAGATCTATGTAAGTTTTAAACACAACGCAATTTTTGTCTGATTTGACACATTTGATGGGGCACGGCCGTCTGTGCAGGGGGCCGTGGTGGATGAGAACACCAGCTGTGATAGACCAACATCATTTTCCGTCGCTTGGGCTGCGAGTGCTGTACCATGGAGTCCTGTATATCCCTAACGATTCCCTGGCCAGGCCTAGCCGCAGATGTGACGTGCGTGACGTCACGCAATCTTTCACCCTCCTCCCTTCCATGTCACATATCGTCACGATATCGTAAACCCCACCCCCTTCGGTGCGTGACGTCAATTACGGACGATCCCTTAGTCACATCGACGAAGTTACTGGACGTTGAGCCGGGTTGGTACTGAGATGGGTGACCGTCCGCGTCTTCGTATTCCACCAGTTAAGCCACCCGGGCTAACTCAGTCTGGCCGTCCCTTCTTAGAAAGGCGCAGTAAAGACGCGACTGGAAATGTAGGAGCTGTCAAATGCAGGACCAGTAACATAACGGACCAAATCGCATGACTGACATTTGCAGAACCTGGAAAATAATGGGACTGAAGGGTTTGAAAATGTATTCGAAAAATATGGAGTTTTCTTTAAAAGGGTTAATACCGTTGGCGAGCACCGAGTGACACTTAATTAACCCTGACTGATCTTGCTTGAAGGCGCCGTCGAGAAGCCTACATCTTTCTATAGGTTGAGATTGCCTGTATTGACAATGCTTGCGTGTGGTCTGCGTGGTCTCTAAGCCTGTTGTATCGGTCACACCTTTCAACAATAGGACATGACATGTGTCAGCCTGCTATGCGGTCCGCAGCCATCGATCCTTCCCTTAGGCCGATATACTTAACTGCAATCAGATCGCCGTGAACAGGCTTTTACACGCATTTCACGGCCATTTCCGAGTGTGATAAATATTGTGTATAATGTAATACCCTGTTTACACGATCAAGCAATCATGAAGCAAACATCGAGCAAACATCGAACAGACATCGAGCAAACGTCGAGCAAACATCAAGCAAATATCAAGCATGCAGCATGAAGCATAGCCTACACGAAGCAAACTTCGAGCAATTTGAGCACACGTCACGTCGTGCACTCGTGTTCTGAATGCATTTGCTGGATGTTTGCTCGACGATTGCTCGATGTTTGCTTGATCGTGTAAACGGGGTATAATTGACATCCTGTGAGTTAAACCACACTCAGCTCGCACTGGTAGTGTTCTCGCAATTTTCGGCTGCAGTTATGCGTCATATAAAGCGTAATGTCTGCTTTCATTTGCTTTCTTACTGATTTACTTACTTATCAGTTTATATACTTACTGTATCACTTGGTCAACTTTCTACTTGATGAAACAGTGTTTTGATGTAGATTGCGACTACAGTACGCCGCTGGGCATGATATCCGGTGACATTCAGGACTGGCAGTTGTCGGCGTCATCAACCTACCCGCAGGAATGGGACAAGAACTGTCACGAGAGATACGCTCGTCTCTATCAGGCAAACGGTCGCGGCTGGTGTGCGCGATACAAGACCTCGTCCGAGTGGCTGCAGGTTGACCTTGGAGTTGCCGCCAAGGTCAGTGGTGATTGGTTTGGTTATTGCTTTTGTTTCACGCAAATGATGAAAAATCTGCATGGCAAATTATGCGAGTATCTTAAACACGTTTGCGATAACACGTCGTTATACGTAAAACAGACATAAATTTGGCATTTATGCTGTTTGAAAAACAAAATTGACTTTTCCATACATTAGGGCCTAAACCTAAGCATTTCAAATTATTGTATGGGCATCAATTTTTCAGTATTTCGGTGACACACAGTATTCTGTAAAAGTTTTAGGCTTATGTCTTTGATGAATAGCGTCTACTTAATTATGGTCTCAGTTTTTTTGTTTTGGACTTGTTCTTAAGAGTTTTGCTTTCGGAGATAATCTGACATCACTGATACATGCTAGGGCTCGCCGGAAGTGACGAAATTCGTCAACCAATGGCGTTAATTCATCGCTAGTCTACTGCCGCTGCTGCTGCTGATGATGATGATGATGAAATGTAATGCCCCGTTTACACGATCAAGCAAACATCAAGCAACCATCAAGCAATTGTAATCAAAATACACGTACACGACGTGTGCTCTAACTGCTTGATGTTTGCTTGACGTTTGCTCGATGTTTGCTCGATGCTTGCTTGATGTTTGCTTCATCGTGTAAATGGGGTATAAGCTGTCTTGCGGATTGTCTTGTCTATAGGTGACTGCGGTGCTGACGCAAGGTCGCGGTGACGGTGAAGAATGGGTCACCGCATTCATGATTTCTCACAGCATGGACGCCTTTCACTGGAACTACATCACCGACCTCTACGGCAACCAGCGGGTAAATGACCCAAGCCACTTTTATTTTTTGAATAGTTTCGTGTAACGTTGGCCGATTTTAATAATTTTTGTCAAATAACATTGCGATGAAACTTGACGTAAATTTTTGGTTTTTTGCCAAAAAATGTAAACGCAAAATTTGGAGCTAAACACTCTACATTTGGGGGAATTCAGAAGCAACATTGAAATTTGAATTTCGAGCATCCATGGGAAGTTTGCAGCTATCAGTGGGAAAATTGCAACTTTATACCCTTAACTTTCACACCCACGACGCCGTTGGAGTTAGGGCCTGTTAATAATTTGTTTTGACATGAACGGAAACGATAGCCTATTATATTATACGCGTGTGGTGTGTTGTGCTGGCAGTTGTTCGAAGGTAACGTCGATTCATACTCGGTAAAGACGTCGTACTTTTCGCAGTCGGTCGTGGCGCGCTTTATAAAGTTTCACACCGTCGAGTGGACCAAACACCCGAGTCTACGCGTCGAAATCATCGGCTGCCAGGGTTGGTTATTGAATGGCTAAATGATACGGATCTTCAAGCGGACGTTGATGCCGATTTCTATTATTTGTGTCAGTGACTGTCGCGAACTTTGTCGCCGACTTTCCGCGTGCATTGTCCCTGACTAAATTCCATTCGAGCGACACAAACGGGTTTCTCGCGGATTTGTCACGAACTTTGTCTCAACCGTCTCAACATGTCGAGATGGTTTGTGTAAGCCTACTGTCGTACATTTTTAGCGTCTTTTTGTAAGGATTTTTTTGCAACAGTGAGTTCTGATCGGTTGTGCGGGTTTCAGTGGCAGTGGTTAAAATTCATGAAGCCGGACGCCTTGTTTTCTTAGCGGTAGCTTAGCTTCCCATTTGCTTGTGCGTGTGAACCTAGACTGCTGCATGATTAATAAAAATGCTTGATAGATGTTTTACGATTGTAATTTTTGGTGTGTTTATTTACTTAGGTCTAAATATTTGCAGGCCATCATTCGTGATGAATAACGAACGTTTAGGCTACGTTGCTACTGTCTGTTTGTGCGTAGTATGTAAGACGTTGTTGACGCTGCCTCCATTCACGAAGCTAACTGCGTCCAGTCAGAAGGTCTATCAACGCGGCTCCTCATGCAGGGCTGATGATGCTCATATCATTGCTAACAAAGCCTGGTGTGCCAAGGACAACAACGGTACGTATATAGGCCTAGTTTTAACTTTCAACACAATATTTACAGTGTATTAGCGAGAATAATGAGGCATAAAGCGCTGTAGACTGTGTTGAAACGTACCTATTTCTTGGCCGTGATCGACGGCGTGTTCAGCCTGAACGCACACGTAATATACACAATGCGAGACAGGTCATTACATCATGCTATTTATTTATTTATTTATGATACTAAAATAATTAATAAATTAGTGCGTAATCTGTTACAGTAAGCCAATGGCTGCAGTTCAGTAGGCCTATTGGTCTGTTTACGCTGGTCACCGGACTGATAACGGAAGCGCTCTGCAAATCATTATATGATGTTATTATTTTATTAATAACTGTAATATAATGAGACCACGAAGTGTCAGGAGCTGGAGACCACACACATCTTTTGACCAGTTGCTATCAAGACAGCAGGCATAGAGCTGGTGCAAGAGATCGATCGGAGGCGCATCACTGCTATCGCCGAGGACAGCAGGGAAACTACATTTCTGTTTCAGAGGCTGCCCTTGGCTCTGCAAAGTGGAAACGCGGTCTCATACTTAGGCACTTTTCCGTCATGGCAGTTTGTTTAGTTTTACCCGTTACAAATTTTAAGAAGGTAATAAGATGTTTATTAATACTATTACTGCTACAGTCTCAGTGTGGTCTGTTACAGTAAACCAATGGCTACAGTTCGATATTGGTCCGCCGACGCTGGTGACAGGACTCGTAACGAAAGGCCGAGGCGACACACGCAAGAAACATTGGGTCACCAAATACCGACTCAGCTACAGCAATGACTCACAGATCTGGTTCTACTACAAAGACGCAAGTCATCTAGACCCCAAGGTATGAAAATATACTCCCCACAACATAGCTTTTTAAATCAGAAAGCCCAGCTGTCGCTAGGATAGCCAAACGTACTGGTTGTCAGTGACCTTCAAGGTCATCCAAGGTGGATAATTTTCATATAATTTTAAAGCCAATATGCCACTTTCTATTAGAGATCAATAGCAACCTAGGCCTTGTCTCGCACCGTTTAGCCACAATAGCGTGTAACGACCACCAAAGTCATCCAAGATCAATGATTTTCCATTTCCTATTAGTGATTAATAGTAACCTTGGCCCCCCTCTCTTTCACCGTTTCCGATATATGGCCAGTTTTCCGCTGAAAAACGCACATTTTTTCCTGCCTCCTTAATTTAACTCCAATTTTGAAAATGTTTACCTTGCACTAGATCGCTAAAATGTTGCGTGCCTAGATGTAAGACGCATGGTTAATTTCTCGTGTAAAAAGTTTTTCCGTACGACCTAACGCTTAGCCACAATACATCCGTTACAGATGACGGACGGACAGACGACAAACAGACAGACGACACATCGTGCCATAGACGCCTACAGCTATCAGCATACATGTAGCTGTAGCGCGTCAAAAAAGCATATCCTGACTTTGACTGATTCATCCACTTGCTTATGTCATTAGAGCCTAAAAATTCTGCACTTCCTGTTTCCGTTTGACCCTAAAAACATCCTTTATCTTTAAATTTTTTATTGGATTCTTAAAAATATTAATGTAGCTTTTAGTTCGCTTTCATCGCATCTAGTCCGTAATGCTGCAGTGTGCTTACTTTGGTTCTCATGGATACTACTTATTGTGCCTATTTGTTATCTGTCCCATTGCTATAGCATAGCAAGGGACAGATTATAAAATCACTTGCGTCTGTCTGTCAGTCTGTCAGTCTGTCTGTAAACACTCCTATGGCCGCAATCTTGATTCGATTTTGATGAAATTTTGCACAGTGATTTGGGGCCCGAAAAGTAAGATCGAGTTTGTTTGGGACAAAAAGTCTGATAACTCCTTTCTCTATTTTATTCCATTTTTAAAAAATTTGCATTACGACCTATGGAGACTTCAAAACGGTATAACTCGGTCCCCGTAAAAGATAATTGCGCGCTGTGTTTAACTATCCCCTATATTTGGAGTCGGGCAATTTAACGGTGTTATTTAAATTTACCCCCAGTCGACCACTGTTGCCTTAGCAACCATTCAAAAGTTGCAAAATTTTGCATTACAGCCAATGGAGATTTCAAAGCGGTATAACTCGGTCCCCGTAAAAGATAATTGCGCGTTGTTTGCACTTGCCCTTTATTTTCGGGTCCGGGCTATCCGATGGTGTCGTTAAAATTTTTCCCTGCCGACCCCTGTTGCCATGGCAACGAATTTTGGGACAAAATTGACTATAACTCGGCTCCCGCAAAAGATAATTGCACGCTGTTTTCACTTATCCCCTATTTTCGGGCCCGCGCTATCCGTTGGTGTCATTTAAATTTCTCCCCTGAAGACCCCTGTTGTCATGGCAACCAACCGTTTTTATTCAAAGACAAAATTGGCTGCAGGCTCACAAGAGCGTCAAACGCTGAAACGCAGCTGCTAGGCTATATATCGTGGCAATGGGACAGATACCTCTTACCAAAGAACGTATTTCTAGTTTTTTATAAGTTTTTTGGTAATATTACATGACATATACAAATAAAAAATTTAAGAAAACAATTTTTTTCTTTCATCCTTACTTTTTTACCCGCTGCAACCGACAGCGCAGAAATTTTAAAGACCTATTTTCTACTTATTCTTTTGGCTGAGCCTAAAGGCGCGGATAGAGCGACGTAACTGAACTGACTGAACTGACATGGTTTAGTTATTGACGAACTGACTAATGAGCTAGCAGGGCGAGCCAATTTGTCATTGCCTGACGCGTAGCGTGCACGCGTCTAGTCACTTACGCCGTTAGACGGTGCCTACTGTAATGCGTTACTGCTTACCCATTGGTCAGTTCATCAAAAACTAAACCATATCAGTTCAGTTCAGTTACGTCGCTCTGTCCGCGCTTTAACGATGTCACCGCTAAGCCATACCGCGCCAACTCTGTTTCATAATAATGACAACAATCCGTGTGTTATTGTTAGGAATTCGGTGGTAACGTGGATAAGAATCTGGAGCGCTATCAGTACCTGAATTCGCCGTTCACTGCGCGCTACGTCAGGTTCCATCCGCTCGAATGGTCGCGCCGTATCAGCCTCAGAGCTGGCCTTATCGGCTGTCCTTACAAAGGTACATATTATTACCTATGTTCACCGAACCCCCCTGTCCTCCAATAGACAACATTGTCACACTGATGACTATCTGGGGGATAACAAGGAAGATTATTAAAACTACTATTATGTTAACTACATATGCAGGCGTATAATGGAGTTCTTACAATTTAAGGTTGACCTCATTTTTGTGTTTTGTGTTTCTGTAAAGGTTAAACTTTCTGTTTATTGTTAAGTTTAAACTTACTGTTTCATTATGGTGTTTGTGTGCATTCTGCCTGAAAAGACCGTCCCCGAAATGACCTATACTGTGTCGGGTGGAACGCTAAACCCTACTCACTCACTCACCGTTCACCGAAACTGTATGCACCCAAAACTCAAAGATCTCAAGTATCTAAGAGATAGTTTTTCGTTCAGTGGCGTAGACAAGAGGGGGGCAAGGAAGCCCAGCCTTCAATTCTCCAGAAAAAACAATAGGCATGCGTTTAAACTGCACTAAATTTGTCAATTTGGGAAAATAATTAAAACTGTTGCTACCAGATCTCATCTTTTAAAGCTAAAATGCACCAAATTTGATTTTAGTTGCGGCTCCGCTTCAGACCCTGCTGGGCGAGCTCACCGAGATCCTCTAGCTGGATTTCAGGCGGTACTAGGCCTACTTTTAAGGAAAGGAAGGAAAGGGGAAAAGGACAAAAGAGGGAAACGGAAGGAGAGGGGTAAAAGGGAAGGGAAGGGAGGGAGGGACGAAAGGGTGGTGGGAAAGAAGAGAAAAGGAGACGAATCCCCTCCCAATTAAATTTTCTGGCTACGCCACTGTTTTCGTAATATTCATCTCAAAACTACGGAGCGTCACCTGCCGCATAAGATCACTCAGTGTTGCCTGCCACCCGATACAGGTCAACGTGTCCCGCCTTAACCCCAGCCAGCCATGCAGACGATTTGCCTACCCCGGAGGGATGGAAAGCTGAGTTGACTTGTAGGAAGAAAAAATGTCCACGCCAAGCACCGACCTGATGTGCGACTGTTCATCCGGTTTCGAGCGTCGCAGGAGTCGATGGCGAATTAGGGCACTGCATACGTGAACAGTTTTAGGCAGATTTTCAGTTTTTTGAGTTTTCATTTTCTGTAGTCATTGTGCATTATTCAGTTAGATGTGTAATGTCGTGGAGACGTCCGTGCGTCGATGTTTTCGTCCGACGTCGCCGACCCTTCCGAGGTTTAAAAACCTCGTCCGAGGAAATCGGACGGAATGTGCACGTTTATTCTTTACGATTTTTTCCGGATGAGGTTTTTAAACCTCGGAAGGCTCGTCGACGTCAGACGACACGTCGGACAAAGAAATCGGTGCGCGTAGCCATGGCTTACACAAAGTGACCAGTGGCCTACACTGCAGTCTTGCAGATAACTAAGGTTGTACGCCATTGTTCGCTTTGTGTAAACAGTTGTTTTTTGGTTGACTGAATGATTGAACGATTGAATGATTAGTTGATTGATTGATTGTCAATATTGTCAGGCAAATGTACGTCAGGTTTCATGCGAGTCAGCGACGCGACTCCTTGCGGTAAATATCATCAATTTTTTTTTCTTTTAACAGCGCCGTATTGCTCTGATTTCTTTGCTAATATAAGGTTACGTAAAATGTAAAACCGTTCTCAAGTCACGAGGTTCATAGGGCTTCGATTAGGTATGTTTTTTAGTTTTCAACCAGACATTAATCTACATTGCAAGACCGTGAATAACGGGTTAGTGTATCGCGAGGTGTGCCTGTTTACGTCTCAGCTTTTGCTGATACTCATTTCGCCTACCCACGGAGGGACGGCCAGGCTGCGTTGACATGGGTGCCAATGAATTAGTAGGCCAAATACAAAGTCAATCGCTCCGGACTAGTTCAGAAATTCAGAGGACAAAGAAGCAATCGACTAGACCACGGGCTGTGCGATATTCATTAAATTACAAGTTTTACAACTTTTGATTGTCACCGAGCAATAATATGGGGCTAGACTAGCTTATGTTGACCTTTCGGCTTGTTGCTTTTTCTCTGGACGATAACTTTTTTTGTTGCTAAATGCCGTTGCGCTCAACAATTTGGTGGTCAAAGAAACGATAGCTTACTCGGCATTTAAGCAAGTCTAGAACAAGACTATAAACCGAAACGAAAATTTTTATATCTATGCCAAATTGTTCTTCACACCACAGCGCCGTTTAAAAACTGAAACTCAGATAAAACCAAAATTTGCAGCGCGTTTGTTTTACGTTTCGTTGACACGACAAAGCTGGCTATAAATAGACGAGCGCTCGACGGCGAGCCCGCTTGATGAATGTTTGCAATTTTACGCCGTTGAAACGACGAGATAGTTAGCTCATCAAGCCAGCTCGTCGAGCGCTCGGCGAACTGGCTCATTAAGCCAGCATTCATAAAGCTGGCTTGAAGGGCGCTTGTAAAGTTGTGATATGAGCGACATGACTGTTTGATTAAGGTAAGGTAAAGCATGTCGCACTTCTCCGGGACGTAAGCGGGGTGCTCATCTCCCTTCCTTAGGCCGTTGAGCCTGTGGGTGGATAGACCACTGAGTCCGTGACGCATGGCCAGTGCGACGCCAGACCTACGATTATTTTCCCAGCCGCAGAGCATCACCGCCCTTTGACCACTGGCATCAAATTATACTGCTTGGTGAACAGAGGCACATGTATGTGTGTGAACAACTTGCCCAAGGTTGTTACTCGACAACTCGACTCGGAATCGAACCAGCGACCTCGGGATCACCAGTCTGACACGCCACTCCTATACACCACCAAGCTACACTGTTTGATTTTGCGACTGTTTGTTTGGCAGTGGAAAACATGTTACCATCATAGCGTGATGAAAAAAGTTAATAAAATATTATAATGTGTGTCCGATTGTCAGTGGAAAATCTGTCGTACAAGAAGGAATCGTGGATAAACAATCGGCGTCAGCACAAGCGGCACGTCGGCTCCGAATGGCAGAGGGGTAGCCTAGTTGAGACGTTTATTGTATTTATTCTACAATGCACGATCATGCACAATCTTGTCACAAGAAACAACTATTTCGAATGATTATATCTTTGCTGAACTGTGGCCGATTATCGGGATTTTATCAAACTGGCAGATTTAGCACAAAATTTGCATTAAATTGTCACTGAAGATCACACCGCACGTTACACTGCATGTGTTCCATAATACGTCGCCTTTTTATTGTTGTAATATTTTCGTCAGATCATCTGAGATGTCAATTGATTCAGCTAGTCTTTGGCAGAAGCATACTTGAAGTTATTTCAAACATGTAGATGTCCACAGCTCGTTTTATTTGTATATATGTTTTTTGTTCATTTATATTATGAATATATTGAATTGTATATTATAGGCCTAACTATAACGCTTTTTGTAAATTGTGATAGTTTTAGTCTGTATTTGTATAGATAAGTTTCTTTTCAATAATATTGTCACCGTGGTGGACTATGGACTGCATGTATATGTCTTTTTGTTTTTTTTCTGTGTTGCTATTGTGTTATTCTCTGTGTTTGTCTACCGTCATTGGTGAATAAAAGATTACCGTATTTATATTTAGTTATTTGTTTGTACCAATGGCTGTAAGTCTATAATTATTCTCCCCTTTCACTTTGTTTGGCTATGTAGGCCAGGCATCACGGGCAGTTGATGGAGATGTGGATCAGACCTTACACCGATGCATTGCGCTGGACAATTTCTACACTGAAAGGCCGACGCTCAAGATTGACCTCGGCAGAAGAACACTCGTAACTGGTCTCATTATTGTCACGTGGCAGGGCAAGGGACAGGGTATGTTTACTATGGCTAAAATAATTAAACAGCATAGCTTTTCATAGGAAACCCATTTCAGAGCTACGGAGCGTAACCTACCATATGGTATCACACAGTGTTGGCTGCCGTCTGACACAGTTGAACGCACCCAGCCAAACAGACTAGTAGGCTACTCAATTTACCTATCCTGGAAAGATAGTGAATCATTACGTCAATATCAGCGACAAGCGGTAACATTGGTTCAATGTAGAACTCAGCAACACTTTCCGTTATTAATGGAATGTATTGGACGTGCTTTTCTCCGTCTAGATGTCCAGATAAGTGTCGAGAAGAAAAGCAGTAAAGATTTTACTAACATCGCAACGCTCGTCCGCCATTGTTATGTTACTCACTCGATCACTGATAGTGGAAATTACCGATAATGCCAACTGCCAAGCCAAGGCTCAGTTGAGTGTTTATTGTTCAAACCTGAGTAGAATCCACAGCGTCGTGCTGTTGCTGCTGCTGCAGCTGTTGCTGTATTGGGGACGGTCCGCTGTAGCTAACCCTAACCCTTTCCTTAGGCTTAATTCTAACCTTAGATCCCACAAGATTACATCAGCTTAATCACACTAGTGAAAATGGTGATTTACGCGCTACGGCCATGCACTAGGGCGTCTTTGGCACGATGTGTCGGCCGTCTGTCACGGATGTATTGTGGCTAAACGGTGCAAAATAGGGCCTAAGTTGCTATTGATCATTAATAGGAAGTCGCATGTTGACTTTCAAATGACGTGAAAATTATTGACCTTGGATGACCTTGAATGGTCACAATATGCCAGTCGTGAGGTATTGTGGCTAAATGGTAAGACGACATTATCGGATAGGGCGCTTGCAACTTTCTATCGGCTGTCAATAGTAATCATGTCTCCATCTGCAGCGGTTTGGCCGCAATTTTAATGGGAAGTTTTAGGCTACAAGTGGCCATATCTCGGAAACGGTGACAGACAGGACCAAAGTAACTATTAATCACTAATAGAAAATGGCATAAGCCTTTCCAGATGAGATGAAAATCATCGACTTTGGATGACCTTGAAGGTCAGTACTGCAACATGAACTGCATAGGCTGTAGCGCGTTTTCCCTAGTGACAGCACAGCTGGGCTTTCTTGTTCTTATGACTGCACGTATTTGTAAGTGAATGTTTTATCCCCTGACCGCTATAGAGGGTAGAATTTAACTAGTAGGGGCCTTGGCGGATCTAAGCTATAAGGGCGTATATAGCGGGCCATCTATCTATGTTGTATGGCGTAAGCCTACTATGAAATAAAACAGACATCAGTTGAGTGATTAATACAGTGGCAACGAAAACTTCGTTTTGCTGACGGATTTTTGATGTGCCAGCCCCGGTGTGATTTGAAAGTTATTCCGACACTATAGTATCACTGCTGTCTGTTTTTAGCTGATTTATATTGTGTCGTTTTGGGCCGAACGTTAGATCGAGCCTTGGGTAGGCTGCTACGATGTGTCGTCTGTCTGTCTGTCAGTCTGTCTGTAACGCATGTATTGTAAGTAAACCGTACGTCGTAGTGGGTCGGCCATGGTACCGTGTGATAGGCCTAGGGTGATGACGATTTCCTATATAAACAGTTAATAGTAACCGTGTCTCTATTTGCAGCGATTTGGCCGCAATTTTGAATAAAAAGTTGTTGCATGCAGCCGTCGCCGAATTACCGTAATCTAGCGTTGATTGTAGCGTTTAATATAGCAGCGTCATCATAGCGTGTATGTGACTGCGGTCACGCCGAGTAGTCGCTTTCTTTCATTGCCGTGATCGGAAGTCGGACGCTGGCCTCCGGACATAGGCGATAGCCTATGGCCCGTCCAACCTAGCGACAGCTGGGCATTTTGCCATATTTTTATGTACAGTATCTTCTGTGCAGGCCTACTCTGTCTATACGAC
>Ga0056128_1004518_pt1 | contig 17415 bp, 15 predicted proteins | sample WorMetLIZISLAND2_FD_71113 | JGI IMG/M metagenome (GOLD analysis project Ga0056128, IMG submission 71113) | Marine gutless worms symbiont microbial communities from Max Planck institute for Marine Microbiology, Germany - Olavius geniculatus... ... | reverse complement strand
CATTTCAATGGGAAACTCCAAAATTTGACCCCTCGTATTTCCCAAACCCCTTAATTTTTCCACACCAAAATTTGCACAGATGATTACGTCTAGCATATCTCCTGATGTGCAAAATTTGGTAAAAATCCGTTTACGGGGGGCTTCCCCACGAATAGGTGAAATATAACGCTTGCGTGACTTTTTGTGCCTTTCCTTCCCTTTCCTTCCCTTCCCTTCCCTTTTTTTCTTGCCGTCCTTTACAAGAAAAACGACTGAACTTATTTTAACGCACAATGGCTCATATGACGCGGTTTCGCGCAAGGAAGTGCCTTTTGGAGGTTACAAAATTTAAATTCAACATTTTCACCTGATTTTTCACAAAAATATGAAAAATTACAATGGCGCCTATGGAGAAAATTAGACAATGCTTTAAACTGTCATAACTCCGGCTATGTATAAGATAAAGTCGTAATTTTTGGTTCTAGGTATGGTTTTCGGGGTCGGCCAATTTAACGGTGTCATTTAAATTTTTCCTATGCCAACCGCCGTTGCCATGGCAACGAATTTTGGGACAAAATTGGCTATAACTCGGCCCCCGTAAAAGAAAATTGCGCGCTGTTTGCACCTACCCCCTATTTTCGGCCCCGGGCTATCCGACGGTGTCGTTTAAATTTTTCCCGTGCCAACCCTCGTTGCCATGGCAACGAATTTTGGGACAAAATTGGCTATAACTCGGCCCCCGTAAAAAATCATTTGTACATTTTCTAACATTGCTATAATTAACTAATCCAGATTACTTCCAATGGCAATAAAACTGCAAATATTTATGTAAAAACTGTTTAGTTTATATACAGTGTAAGGGTGACATCATGGTTGTAGATATAAAACAGCACAAATCACAATTTACAAATTCAAACATCACCATTATACAATGTCAGAAGAACTTTGCTGACTGTGTAATGGTAAAGTTTGAATTTGTAAATTGTGATTTGTGCTGTTTTATATCTACAACCATGATATCACCCTTACACTGTGTATAAACTGAACAGTTTTTACATAAATCTAAATTATAGTTCAAGGTATACTGCACTTACAGCATTAGGCATTAGATAAAAGGTTGAACAAATTATGACCATCGTTTTTTATTCAACGTTTTAAACGTTTTTTTATTCTTGCCACTTTTTTTACATTTTTAACTTTTTTAATTTTTTCTGGAACTTTATTTACATTTATGGGCCTACCCAGTTACACACTGTTTGATTTTCACCTCAAACTTCTTTCAGCAGTGCACCTTGGAACAATGATAAACATGTTGTGGCAAAAGTGCTAAAATTCAATTTTTGACGCGCTACAGCTATGCTGTAGGCGTCTGTGATAGCCTACGAGTTGTCGTGTGCCCGTTTGTCTGTCCATCTGTCTGTATGTCACGAATGTAGGCTATTGTGGCTAAACGTTGGGTCGTAAAAAGTTTTTACAAAAATGATTAGCCATTTTGTCGAGGCTCTCTGCTACAAAATTTGGGGATACGGCTCAAGGGTAACATTTCTAAATTTGGGGTTGAATAGAGGGAAGTAGGAAAATGTGCGTTTTTCAACTGGAAACTGGTCATATCAAGAAACGGTGACAGATAGGGCCAAGGTTACTATTAATCACTAATAGGAAGTGGCATACGCCGTCTCAGATGTGATGAAAATTATCGACTTTAGATGACCATGAAGATCGGTACGCGCTATTGTGGCTAAACGGTGCGAAATAGGGCCAAGGTTGCTATTGATCACTAATAAGAAATCGCATAGGCTACACCATTTCAAATGAGATGAAAATCATCTACCTTGGATGACCTTGAAGGTCGAGTACTGCAACAGGAACTGTATAGGCTGTAGCGCGTCTTCTTTAGCGACAACTGGGTTTTCTTGTGTTTGTTTTGACGACATTTCATGTGGCATTACTGGATGTCATCTCAAACTATTTTTTAAAAAAATTTTGCAGGTAGTGCTTTTAGACACAGATTATTAAACAGGTTTTGTGAACAGAGGATTAAAAGTCAAAAGCAGTTGAGATGTCTACCGATTGCACAAGTCAAATTCCAACTGTCTGTGTCATTTTGACCTAGTCTGTTTGTCTGTCATCTACTATCAGTCATCTCTGTCTATCTATTGTCTTTTGTGTAGTCTGCTAGGCATGGCAATAAACATCATTAATATGCATACAAAGCACCACCGTTCGCGGGTCAGATTAGAGGGCTTCGCAGGCCAGATGTGGCTCGCGGGCCACCAATAACTGAACCGTCCTGTTCTAGATTCACCGATGCTTATCCACGTTATCCGTGATAGACGATTGCGGATTGTCTGACATTGCCGCATTTGCCCAGTGTTTGAATTGTGAAAAATTAGCTGGGGTTGAAGTTTTTGACAGCTGGAGCCAAAACAAAATTGTGATGTAAATCGTATGCATACAGTATATAGCTGATCCCTATAGTACATAATTTGACAGTGTGTTAGGGGGGTTGAGAAAACAGTTGGGGGTTCAAACCCCCCGACCCCTCCGACAATTCAAACACTGCATTTGCCGTCGCCAACGAAAGTTTTTGCCGTCCGAGTTTTATAGTTGCGCGCTTGTTCAGTATCATTTTTATGCATTGTGCAATTCGATCACGCTATTGTAATTAAGCTTTTAAGCTTTCAGCACTTTTATGCTTAGGCCTATTCTTGACAAGAAACCCAGTATCGCTAGGGAAGACGTGCTCCAGCCTATAGCAGTTCCTGTTGCAGTACTGACCTTCAAGGTCATCCAAAGTCAATGATTTTGTGTCATCTAAAAGGCAATATTTGACTTTCATTACTTTCAGTGATCAATAGCAACCTAGTCCCTATGTCACACCGTTTAGCCACAATCCATCGGTTACTAACAAACGGACGTCACGGACGACAGACACATCGTACCATAGACGCGCTGTACAGCGTGGCTGTAGCGCGTCAAAAACTAAATATATTTACAGTATTTGCGGTGAATGAGAATACGGAGTCGGATATTTATGATCTTACGTTCTATTATAATAGTGTTTTGATTGGCTGATTGATTGGATCGAATTGATTGGTAGGCCTATACCAGAAAAATGCTCAGCAACTCTCGTGCACTTGACGTGTAGGGAGACTATAATAAAATAACAGCATTAAGGATAACTGAAATCAGAAGTCATTCACCCACCCATTCGTTTATTTATTCATTTCGCCGAATTTCCGCTTCACGTCAGCCAGTATAGGGCGATGTGAATGTGACTTAATGGCAAACATCTGCTTCCCGGCCGCTAGTTGCTGAGTTTCCGAAGTGACGTCCGGCATTGGGCACTTCGACGATGACAGACGATTGCTAAATATTTAATTATCAAGGAGCGTCTTCGTTAACTCAGGCGCCGTGCCGGCAGCTGTGAATGTTAGTGTAAATGTTCAGCAGCCTGTGCCCATTAACAGCAAAAGGTGCCAGATGAAATGAGGCAATTCTTTACTGACGCCGCTTCAGACTCGTCATAAAGACTATAAGCTTATATTTTTATTGTCTCCTTGTAAATACACATCCTTCGTGTCTACGCCCGTAGCATAAATATTATACTTACTTTCTTTACCTTCGTTATATGTCCGCTCAATTATCTCCGTTACTGTCATATCTGTCTTCCCAACAGTTACTTCTCAAGTCCACAAAATTTATTGGAATAGCCTAACATACGGACTGTTACTATAAAACGTCCTAATGCTAATTGTGGCGCCAAAGAAAGTAACAACATTCTATGATTATTATTATTATTGCGATGTGTTTTCCGTAAAACGTAAAATTTGGACGTTTGAAGTGCGGGGCGGGTTGAAGCGTTGACTGACTTTTACAGGGCGTCAGCATAGCATGCTATGCAGATGTCCTATACCTAGCTATGGCAATGGGCCAGGATCTGTAAAGGTTTTGTACAAACTCGAAAGCCGTCACCCTGATCGAGGAGGCTGAATGATCGGGGGTAGAAAAAATTTGCGATTTTTTAACCAATAAGTCGCTGTATCTCAAAAACGGTGCGAGATAGGTATGGGCCAAGGTTACTATTAATTACTAATAAGAAGTCTTATAGATGCCCTTTCAAACGATACAAAAATCAACGATCTTGGACGACTTTAAACGGTCGTATCGCAGATCTAGGCCACTGCAAAAATGACGGCCTATTTCGGAGCTTAAATTTGAAAGCTTAAATTTGTAAGCTTAAATTTGAAAGACCCATACCATCAGCGGCAAAAAATGTAGCCCGGCCGGAACTTTACTTTCAGGCAGTATATAACGTTCACGCGAATATAGGCCACATGGGGTTCTGTAATGAGGAGTGACCGTAAGGTGGTTAGAACCAACATTCGATCGCCATATTTTCGGAAACTTTAGAGTTGAATCCGATACTGGGTAGGCTATTATTATGCGGCGTCATGAAGTACCTCGTCGTTTTTACTGACCATAAAACGATTGACCTTGAGATGCCATTTTATGCTAAAAATCTGCTTTTTGTCGTTGGTCTCACTAGATTTTTTGCTTCGCTTTTAGAAACAACTAGGCCTATGTGAAAACGAATCAAGATAGTCCTACTTCCATACTGTCGGCGACAATCATGTTCACCAGACCAGTTTAAGGTTTATGCGGATATTTGCTACTGTTCTCGCTTGAGGAGGCGTCAATTGGCAATAGGACGGTCGATAGCGACCAATTTTTAATTTACGAACGAAACGCTGAACGTCCTGCGTTAGTCTGTAGGTCGTGCAAGCATGTGCTGAATGAGCGCCGACATCGAAACTCATCTTATGAATGTTGGAGTGGTCACTGCAGGCGCATTTACACGTTAGTGAACTTGATAGGCCTAGGCCTACACGTGATGCAGATTTTTCGCTACTGCCTGCGCGGTGCCAATACAACAGAAATGTGCGTGTTTTTTCGTTGCAGGACGGACGCAACGCGTTGACTCCGTTCTTGCGTTTCGTCGACGAACCTGCATCGTCGTCACTGCCGTCGTCTGCGCAGCGGACGCGACGACGACCGACCGTTGACGTCGGAATGCCGTCAGCGTTTGTACTCGAACAACTTCTCGACGGCGACGGCGAGACCAGAAACGACCACAAGACTTCTACAGCGACGTCCGGGTCAGTGCTGCTGCGACGACTCGTCAAAAGACAACCCTTTCAGTGTCTTGTCAACGTAGTAGCCTGCTGGAAACGATGACGAACGTTTCGTAATATTAATCGGATGACGACATATCGCTGAATAAATTAGATAGGTCTATGTCACTGTTGTGATTTATTCGCGTCACTGTCTTATTCTTCATCCTCCAATGTAACGCGTACTGCTGGCAGTCTGGCACTTGCGCGAAGTCTGCTCGCATGTAGAGTGTAGACCGCGGAAGTGTTTGAAAGCGCGAGACACATCATGGCGGGCGCAGAGCACTAGCCTATAACGGGCAACTGATAGGATATGAAATTACTTAGCGCGAACAGTGACGAGGCAAACAACATTGTGTGACCCCTCACTCGAAAATGTGAGGTATCACGTGCCCCTTTTACCACGTGGTTCTGCAGTCTATGAAAGAAAATAGTAGTAGAATATCTGGAGTGATCGGGCGTCTGACGGGGCTTAAACCTCAGAATCTGACTGACGGGTGCGGGGCCGAGGCAGTGGCGACATTTCAGTAAATCATTGGGGGTCTTGGGGCCCGGGGTCTCAGTCGGCGTAAAGTATTGTTCTTGCAGCAGTAACACTGTTTCAAAAGACGATTTACACAGAAAAACTAGAAATATGGGGCAGAGCCCAACGTGATATCTTAATCAGTTCCAGAGATGTTTGCAGTTAAAGTCAAAAGTTGTCCCTAATTGCGCCGAATTTTGGACGTTTTTTGACTTTCTAAATTTTTAAGGGGCGGTGCCCCCCCAAATTTTGTACACGGGTTAACACCCCCATCTAGCGGCACATCACGTAGTAAAGTTTCATTAGGCTAATCCCCTTAGTGCCAAAGTTCTAGTGGCTCATGCGCAAAAGTTTAAGCCAATTTTGACCCACCATTAAAAAAATTGTTGGGGGAACCCCCATCCCCAAACATCGCGGGGAACGCCCTCTACCCTCTACCCCACCCTCTCGACGGACCTGTCTTGCAAGTCTTCACAAGAAGGGGCCTCCTCATATTTATAAAATTAAATTGATTATCATAGCCGAAAACATAAGCAGTACTGTTCTACTATTTTCCCAAGTATTCTCCAGATTTCGACTTGCGATGTTTTCTAAATCGTGCCCAATCATCAAGTTCTGTTGTGTACCAGATCGACCTATCACTGGTTCACCTTAGTGTGCTGGCTAATGCTAAAGACTGTGCCAAGGCTTTTACCCACAGCTTTTACACAAGCCTTGATGGACACGCTCAGTGGCATCGTGGCTTAAAAAAGTAGGCTGGCGAGGATTCAAGGAAGTTGCAATTTTTCGACAGAATTCCGAATGTCAGTTGCAAATTTCCGACAGGGTTCTCAGAAATTTCAATTTTGCCCCTAAATTTCGACAAAATGGGGATTTTTTCAGCCCCAAATTCTGCTTTTTAAACAGAAATTTTCCAGCAAAAAAAAAGATCATCTGACAGCCCAAAATTGCCCATTTCGCCCCTCCCAGCCACGTCACCAGTGGACACACTGGGACAACAACAACCCCACTGAATCTGATTCATGTAAACCTGCCATTCCTTGCTTCATAGTCTATTACTTGGATATATTCATTCAACTTTCCTCTTAATCTGTTTTAAGCAGTGAGACAGATATGAGGCCATCAACTTTCTCTTTGAGAGTATGGTAACTAATATATACAGTGCATAATGGCATAATGCACTGTCCTGTCATGGATACACTATAATAAATTGGCCTAATACTTTCTTACCCTATCACAATATTAGGCTTAATTGCACAAGTTTTTTTCCTAGTGCAACAATCCCAGGCATATATACTGAGTGTGACATCAAAATGATACCATGTTAACAAATAGAGTCAAGAATATTCGTGCCAAAAATTACCGAAATCTGATAATTCGTTTTCAAGTTACAGTCGAAAATGTCGGGGATGTTTTTTGGGGGACACAGTGTAGAGCATGTATTGTCCACATTATTGTGCATCTAACACAGAAGATTTTAGGATGAAACGGGTGTTTATTAGAGTCGTACCAAATATCAGACTCATATTCGACTATAGTGGCTCTAGTCAAGTACTGGTATTAACATAAAATTTGAATAGTTCCAACACAAATAAACTGCATGACTGCATATCTGTATCATCAAAACGCTGCATCCAGAAGCTGCCACCATTATATGTGTCCTGGCGATTATGTACACGATAACTAATAAACCACGATTTAATTTGATAAACCATGGTCTGGAGTAGTGAGTGTTACTTATCCCACTCCAGTGGTTGAATATGCTTATTCCACAGTCACCGACAGTCGGTTGTGTCCTACTGTCGTTTGATGGGTCACGCTTGAGTGTATCCATGGAGTTATCAACTGGTAATACCACTGCAAATGTAGTGTTGGAGGCAGGCAGTACGAGTGCTATGAAATGAGATCAGAGTGGTGGTGACATGAGAGAAGGTGGGGACATCAGTGACGGCGTGGGAGACATGAGTGATGCAGGCTGTGGCTGTTTGTCAGGGATGACTGATGCCGGAGTAGACGGTACGGCAGCTGCAATCACATCCTGCAGAGTCCGATGGGCAGCATGAACCAGCTCACTGTGCTGTTCATCACACGTACACACACAACCACACTCACCATCACTGACTGAATAGCACGTGTTATACCACTACAGAGACAAAGGTGGAGACAGGCAATACATATACCAATCAGCAATGCAATAACAACGCACACCAAGACTTACCCATTTCCACAACTCTACACATTGTAATGCACTATCGATCTCACTGCATTAATGTATACAACCATCATTACGATTACCATCCGAGACTGGTATGCATCAGCGTTGTCAGTTATAAAAATAAGTGAAACGTGAATAAGACATGTGAGGGAAAAATGAAACAGAAAATAATAATAACAAAGAAAAAGATAAACCTGACGTGCTGGCTGGGCGGATTTAACAAGCTGTTCGAGTGTAGCAGAGTCAATATGCTGATGAACGCAACACAGCAAACGTATCATGTGCCGTAGAACACTCTCACGCGAAGCCTTCAGCTAAACACGTAAACACTCACCAATACAACATAGGGCACTTTCAGTTACAGATATAATCCTATCACTTCTACTACTAGACGATATGCATTATGCCACTGCTAAAAGATAATATAACTGACGACGTTGTTGTTGTTGCTGTTGCCATGACAACCCCATATGACGATGCCAATATGGAAGAGATGAGTTCTTACTAGATGAGTCGATTGGGCTAACTGACTAATTCATCAACAAGTTCTCGAAACTACTGCTATGATTTCCAAGCAGTCAAAACAATGATTACTATTTCTATTTTCTTTTGTTTTTGCTCGTTTAATTTCCGGGCTTCCCAATTTAGAATAATACCTAGACAGATATTTCTAAGAAAACTGGGGAGAAATAAGCTCACATTACTCAAAAATCACTGTACAATGCTTACAAAGGATGCTTTAAAATTGTTCACTGATAAACAATTCGACGACAGTGGCAGTGTTTTTGCAGATGCTTGTTCTAACTTATCAAATATCACTGCTAAACAGAACAGTAACAAGCAGGATGTAAATAATTTTCAAGCCCTTGTTATGGCAAGTTTGGCATCTGACCACTTGTGGCAAATCCGGCCATAGCAAAATTTGAGTCATGTCTGGCCAGAATTAGTATAGGTGTACATGCAACCAACTATTTACAGTTAAAAGTATTCATCAAACTGGTCATCATTTGCGTGACATGATGGTTAGTCAGACGCACTCTCAATAATTGTAGTAGACTTAAACAGCACAGTACGTGCTTTCTTTGTAATGCACTTTAGGTGAAAGTTGTATTATGCGACTCAAAACTGCAAAAAAGCCAATCATTTTGTGGGCATAGCAAATCACTGCAATTCCGGCCCAGCTCCAACTTTGATGAAGTTAAGAAATAAAAAAAACGTTTATATCTATGGTTAAACCATGACAGTGAAGCACAGTGCTTACAACGAAAAACTTCGTAAAGACGACGTCGCAGAACTCAATGTTAGCAAAGGCGTCAGCGAGTGGCGCTGTGCTGAGGGCTGAGACGAGAGAGTGCAGCGTTGTGTCACTGTAGACAATATCAGCATCGTAATGAGTTGACAGAAGAGGCAGCAGATGCACTAGACTCGACACGTTTGACTGACGGGCGACTGACAGCACGTAGTGAACAAACAGAGTGGTCGCTACTGCATCACCAGTACGAACACCATTGCCACGAATACACTTCGGCAGTGGATCCGTCTACATGTACACAGACATGCAAAACACTCATTACCATGTCAAACAAACAACAAACAAACAAAAAAAGTCAATAACATAAGAATAACATAATCAGAATACTACTCAAAATACCACCTTAAGATGGCAGTTTAACTTAGCTGGTAATATTGTTGGTTGCATCAATAAAGTTAATTAATGCCGGGCCCGGTTAGTGTTTAAATGGGTGACCATCTGCAGGCAAGTAAACCATCCTGGTATGCAATCAGCCACCCAAGTCAACTCAGCCTGGCCATCCTTCCATGGGCAGGTACAATGAGTACTGGCAAAAGCTGGGACGTAAACAGGCATATCATGCAATGTACCAGCCCTGTTTCCATAGTCTGGCAGTGTAAACTGGTGTCTGGCTGAAAAATAAGTAAACGGAGATCAGCGCCACCCTATGGGCCTTATGGCATGCAAAGGACTTTACTTTTACTTTACTTTTTTACTACTACTCAGAGATTGTGGTTGGTTATATGCTGAGATGGTTCGCAAGTCTACTATGCCACGGTTGTCACCACCCACCAAGCCACAAGTTGTGTATAAGCTGAAGCTGAATGGTGATGATGATGATGGTGCATAAAATCTGTGAGTTACCTTGGTGGAGGCGTCGTCTTTGCCAGCTGTCACAGAGCTTAGCTGTTCATCAACCATGAAACCAACAAGAACTGCCAACAGACGAGTCACAACCGACGATTCCTACACCAAACAACACCTCTGCTAATACTGTTCACATATAAATAGTAATGTTTCTAGGATGATGTAAACAAACAAGTCTGTTATACCTCAACACAAGATACATGCAAGCAATTAGTCGAAATTGTGTCACGTGACGTTAACAAATACACACTGTTGCCTGCACACTGCAGCCCGGGCAACACTGAATTCGTCACAGCTTGTTCGTAATTGTTTACTTATTGACTTGCAAAATTGTTTGGTTTTGAGGTATAACAAAACAAACAGTGTTGATCATCATTGAAAATTTTTTCCCCTCAGTTCGTAAAATGTTGTCCTCAATCTTCGACCTCGGGCAACATTGTATGAACTTCGGGTCAAAAATTTTCAATGACAACCTTGACGCCAGTCACTGTTTATATAAAGTCAAATACAAATGTGGTAGACAAATTGCTACAGCAAGGAAAGGCTGACTGGAAGCAGTGCACAGTTCACAACTGATCTAAAAACAGCTACTGAATTCCATTCACACACGACTGCTGACAATTACTCCATGGCATGAAAAACCGATCTATTCTGTGATATTTTTCTACTGTCAACCAATTTTTGCAGTACTTGGCAGACATAAACTACAGAAAAATGCAATACGAAAATATACAGTCACTACATAAACCACATTATTGAGACAGGTGAACAGTGGATATACAGAATCAAACAAGCAACAAGATTAAAAAAGCAACTTAAACTAGAAATGCACACATGATGCTAACCAGCTTAGGTTCAGTGAACACCTGGCTGTCAATGATCTGCCATGCTCCAAGGCCCAGTGACAACATTCGTAGAGCGAACAGCAAGTCATCGTTTTGCTGCAAAACAGATACACATAAGAACAGATATAACAAAAAATAGCAAACATTTCATAATGCACAGCACTTTGTCACTGATGAAAACAACTACAGCACCCAGCACACACATAAATGCTTATGGCTGGACCTCCAGAAAAGCAACCAGCTTGCACAAAAATCTACTTCAAACCTAACTGGGAAAATACAAAATTACAACTATTTCTGACTTCTGTTTAAATCGCCAATCTTCTGGACTTAAGTGAGGTTATATCACCAAAAGTTCACTCTAAAAAATCTAGAAAACAATCAAAACAATCAATACAAGAAAAGCCCAACTAACGCAAAGGGGAATGCGCAAGAGCGATGGATGTGTGAAGGCCCAGTGTGAACGAAATCTAAGCTCACAATGACATTTCATTTAGACTCGACGGCAAATAATGCCTAGCGCCACATCCAATGCAAGAATTTTAGCAATGGCTGAAAATAGCAATGTTTCCTACCCCCTCTCATTTAGTGCCTTCGATTGGGGTGGCCCTTTTTGAATTTATGGAAAAGCTTTATTGATCCTGAAACTAGAGTCTTCCAGGCAGCTGACGGTGAAAATTTGGTAATCCTAGCTTGCACCGTTTTTAACTGATCCACCCATGTGACAGACAGATGGACACACAGACAGAACTATGATGGCTAGAACGTGCTACAGCAGTACCTGCTGTCATGTGTAAAATGGCTGTGTGGATTGTGTACATGTGTGCCATGCATACTACAATACTTCTAATGCAATCTTTCCTTCCCAGCCTCCATCAGAACAAGTAACCTAAAACCTTCATTTGTAAATACAAACCCATCTTACCTTAAAAGTTTCACAGCATTCTGCTTCAGTAGAGTGTCTGTTAGTTTACCAGTGTAAAAGAAATCAAAGCACCAACCCGAGGCAGAAGATCAGAAATGGAGCACTGCTGTAAGGTCTTCATGATGGTAACGGCAAGAACTTCAACAGCTTGGCTATCACACAGGATCATAGCCAGATCTCTGCAGGCAGCAATACAACAACACAGATGATGAGTACTAAGTAATGTCTATCTTGTACATGCTAATTAGCCATGACAGCAGTGTGATAAGTATCTGTTTGCTAATAAGAGTAAGCTAAAGAAGCTTCATCCGTGCAACAATGTAACTCAAACATATACATGTGAAACAGACAACGTGCAAAAACCAGCAAGAATTCCACATACACACAAACATACATAAAAGTTTTTTAAAGTGGCCTAATGTTCCAAAAAACTGCTAAACCACCGTGGGAGACTGATGTAAAAGCGTAGGAAAAAAGAAATTAGTTGGGAGGAAAAGAAACCTTGAACAAATGTGACTTTAAATGATTACAGAAAACAGGCAGTGTGGGAGCAGAGGTGACGTTATGCAACAAGAGTGTAAAAGAGTCGACTGCCCGTGACTAGGAAGGCACGGTTGCCCATAGTTACCAGTCGCGTTGGTCTCAATCAGTACAGGGTGCGGCAAAAAAAGTGGACCCCTAAAGTTTTTCGCTGTTTTCTCAGCAAGCGTTTGGAATTTTAATTTGAAATTTCATCGATTTATTTACTGAAACCGTTTACATTTAATTGCTGAGTAAAATGTGATTCTGTTGAAAAAACGACAAAGTTACAGACTTTTCAATATGACAGCCTACCGATTTTTAAGCATTCAAAAATGTTCCGGCTACAATGCCAGTTTAATAACATCGTTAAAACAAAACAGTTAAATAATCATCAGATGCCAAAATTCCATTGTCACTGTGAATGTTTAAAGTGCTCACTGCCAGCTCCAAGCTACAACACCAGCCTCCAGTCGCCTTGTTTGAGAAATCCTTTACAACCTTGTCGATCGGTCCCTGTGGCAGGTTGCCCCAGATAACCTGAAGCGCTTCCTTGAGTTTAGCACTTGTTTTCGGCTTTGTTTTAAGCTTGTGGTAAGCCTCCAACATTGCACTCCATACGAGAAAGTCCACTGGGTTTATATTTGGCAAATTTGGAGGCCATTGGTCTTTTGTGATGATATCTGGACAGCTGTCCCGCAGCCAGTTCTGTGCGCTGCGTGGCATTGCGCGCTGTGTGTGCTGATGTGCCATGCTGCTGGAAGATGAATCCAATGGGCAGCCGGCGATTGCTTTAAAGGAACGATAATTTAGTGATAATTTATAAACAATATAAATTACTGTTTATCAAAACGTCACTGTGACGTCATCGGCAGTTACATGTAACCAGTTTTTGAAAATTAAATAGCACTTTTACCTTAAACATTTTTTGATGCTAAAAAATCGGTAGGCGATCATGTTTAAAAATCTATAACTTTGTCGTTTTTCAACAGAATTACATTTTACTTGGCATTTAGATGTAGAAGGTTTCACTAAATAAAACTGTAAAATTTCATATTAAAATCCCAAACAGTTGCTGAGAAAACGGCGAAAAACTTTAGGAGTCCACTTTTTTGCCACACCCTGTAGATCCGTCAATGATGAGTGCAGGCGTTGGCGGTTGGTGTCGGTGATGTGATGTACGTCGTTGGCTGAGTACATGGCACCAGACTATGTAGACACCAGAAGACGAGAAGGATGAGTTTGAAGTCGACATGCTCTCTGGATTGTAGAAAATAAAGCTCTCACAGAAGAGGTGTGACGTGTTCACCGACCATGAATGATAATAATATGACTTATAATTTTAACAAAATTTTTCAACAAAAAACACCCTAATGTCATTCTGACTTATAATTCTACAAAATTCTTCAATAAAAAACACCCTATGTCAGCCTTCACCTTGCTTTCCAAAGTATCATCACAGAAAGCACGTCAAAGTGACATTAACAGAGAGCACTTGAAAATGCAGTTTACTTAGTTTTCTTAATAGTGATGTAAAACTGATGTATGCAATGCATTAGAACTGCTTACACATCACAGGTGTCTCTGTGATGATTACAACAATGATAATAATAATAATAATAATGACAACTGTATCATACTCAACTACAAACTTGTCAATTATAAAACATAAGCAGCACTGGAGAAATAAAAGCTGTACAGCCATGCCACTAACCCAAGTACTTGTTGCTGATGATAGCCTGCCATTGAGTCAAGAAAGCCATGAAGCTCACGCATGCGCTTGCTGTCAACCAGCCTGTCACGTATGCACGCATCAAGACACCAAGTAAACTTGTGGCAAGGGTCAGCCGACGTAATCTCCTGAATGTCAGCATCGTGAACGGCCATCAGCAGCTCTGCACGCAGCGTGCAGTAATGAACATTCCGAGTGCGCATAAACAACGTCCGCAGAAACTGTAGAACCATGTCATACAGACGGATGTTGCGGCCAATCATCTTGGTCAGCTCTTGGACCACGTCGGCCTGTCGACGAGTCTTTGGTAATGCTGAGAAGAACACTGGTTGAGATGTGTTCATGTCAAACAAAGACGACTCCTTCATGTCAATATACCTGAAGCAAAAGTCATGCTTTCAGTTGCAATGATGCAGTAAACAAAACTTCAAACAAAACACAATACACAGCCCTCTCTCAAAATTTCACATCTGCCTGCACATTAAAATTTCTTGCCTGTGACATTTGACTGCTAACTTCTAGAAATTATGATTGCTGTGCATATGAAACTTTTTAATCTAACCATGTTTAGAGTTCATATGGCTGCCTGTTAGTTAGTCTAGTGTGCATATGTCTAGTGTGGGGTGCAACATATGCTGTTGACACTTGTTCCATCACCATTTAGAAAATCGATTTAACAATGGATAAGCAAGCAACAGTTCCTATCTGCCAATGAAAAGCACATGCACATAACGTACAATGACATCAGGATTGTAAACTACCAGATAGTGTGCAAAGAGAAAGCGTGAAGCATATTCTAGTCCTAAAATTAGCAAAATGAAGCAAAATGAGATATTAAAAAGCATCTATCATCACAACAAAGATTTACACAATGACAAACTCAACAAACTCAGCAGTGAATAAATAATTAATGTCATATAAAACTTACTTGCTCAGTAATGGTGACACTTCATCACCAAATAATGCCTGATTATCCTGCCAAATGTGCTGCTTGACTTCCACGGGTGCCTCCATGTACAGTTCACGGTCCTGCATGATGACAAGCAGATATTCCCGCTCGATCTTTGGCAGATGCTGCAGCAAACACATGATGACTGGGCGCAGTTCTTTGACACGGATCACAGCAAAGCTCTTCGCAAGCAGCTCATTCAGCAGTTTGTGTTTGTTCTTCTCCGAGCCGTTAGCAATCTCACGGATGCGCTGTAGGAGTCGTTCACGCAGCTCCTCCATCACTGACTGGTGAAACTCCTGCCTCATGACTCCGTGCAGGTCCAGGAATGGCAGTGCTGGACGAAGCGATGGCAACAAGATACCATTCTGGAACTAAACACACAAACATATAAAGCATGTTTTTATTTAACCAGCCATTTTTTCTTGTACTACTCCAAGTTAGGCTGGTCACCAGAAATAAAATTTTGGAAACCGTTATCGCAGAACAGCTGAAACAACATCAAGAAAATGCTACTCTGAGTCTTCCGTTTAATTTCAAGACAAAATCCAAGTCTGAAGCGAATCAGCTTAGATGAATGAATTCAGACGTTTTACGGGCAAACTATGCACAGAATCAACTTGTTACATAGTAGCCAGATAAGAGCTAATATTAAACTCAACATGTAAAAAAGCGGTTAACTTGTCACAGCCTTTTAGCGGACGAGTTGGCTACACAGACCTATACATTAAATTCTAGATTCTCTACTGTAGCGCCACACTGTAGGCGACCTCTCTGTTTCTCCTCTAACCCCCAGCATGCTTTGCGTGGAGGTGCGTTTCTTTCATAACACGCTTGCTATTTTTTGCACAGCAAGCTACATTACGTGACTGTATAACATTTTAAGCACTGTGCACTGTATTGAAAAAATATTACGCATATTCACTGTGCGTAATCGTTGCCTAGCAACATGCACACGACCGTTGGCGTGGCATTGCGTAAGCCGATGACTAATGCTATCGTGCATTTCACAGTCAGCTGCAACTGAATACCACACAACAAAACGAATTATAATCATATGCTGGGAATAAAGTAAGTGAACAAAAATGAATCGTAATCAATACTACATTATATAAAACTAAGCGCCCAGCTATTTTATAAACGATTCGTCGCAATGCACGCTGGATACTAAGGGAGAAAGTCGAGGGATTGCGAATTTGCGATTGGATGGCGGCGCTGCTGCTGTGGTTGGCCGTGTGACGAGATGACAAGTAGCCGGGTCGTCTGTGTAAACACATAAAACAGTTATTATTGCCTGAAATTCTTCAATAGCCGCTAATGGATCTGTACAGTTAGTTAACGCTTCTCTCAAATGATCTGGGCCGGGCACTCCCACTTCCTCCAAACCCGACATGATCACTTGCAGTAAATTTTGTAACCTTAAAAATTAAACATATTTATGTTTACATGAGAGCAAAGAATACGTAACATTATGTACCTCTTGGGGCTGTTCTAACTTCTAATTCTTAATTTTTTTTTATTCCATGACTGGGTATCTCGTACTTCATTGTAACATTGAGTATCTGGATCTGGATCTAGATAGTTAGTCGGTAGGGCCCCAGGACAGGTGAGATCGACCGAAGTTGCTGGAACTGCAACTTGGTGGTTTAAGATTTTATACATAAAGGCTAGTCTTTGGATTTTGCGCCTTTCTTCCAGAGATTCTAGTTGCAACTGTTGTAGTAATGATGTTACACTAGTCTTGTAGGAGTATGAAGACAGTATCAATCTGGCTGCTGTGCGCTGTATCTTTTCTAACTTGTTCGAGTCTGCTTTGGTATACGGATCCCATATTACTGATGCATATTCCATGCCCGAACGGACTAGAGTAACATAATATGCAAGTTTAATTCTTACAGTTAACAGGAGCACCTCTGAAATTGCGTCTCACAAATCCTAGCTTCCTTTTTGCTGCCTTGGCAGCTACCTGATCAATGTGATGTGACCACTTGAAATCGTGGTTGAGATAGACTCCAATATATTTTTCACTGGTAACTGATGACAACACGATACCACGGAATTGATACATGTATTGATGCGAGTAGGATCGATTCGAATTGAACGACTCTTTTGTAACTTGTGTCGTTATCAAATAAAATACTTAAATACAAAATATATGGTTGAGTTATTAGTTCCAACTTATCATGGGACGTGAACTGGCAAACTTTAATTTTCATCGATGCTGGAGACAGGTCAGCACAGATAGCTAGGTCATAAAGTATCCAGGAGCCATGCTGTGCTGCAGTGGCGGCGATTTCTTCTAGACAGTGGGGGGGACGACATGGCTAAAAGTGGCAATTGTTGGGGGGATGCTTGCATTTGCGTCCCCCCAACCAAAATTTTTGGGGGGGACGCGT
>Ga0056128_1004517_pt1 | contig 17421 bp, 11 predicted proteins | sample WorMetLIZISLAND2_FD_71113 | JGI IMG/M metagenome (GOLD analysis project Ga0056128, IMG submission 71113) | Marine gutless worms symbiont microbial communities from Max Planck institute for Marine Microbiology, Germany - Olavius geniculatus... ... | reverse complement strand
AAGTTATGGAAGGATCTTTCTGAAATTTTGAGGGAATGTCGGGAATGGCAAAAACTACAAGTGATTCAATTTTGGGGGTGATCTGGAAATTTGAGCTAATACGCGCGGTTAACATGCAGATAAGGGAAACCACTGCCAATATGCCAAATGTGGTAATGCCACCTGGCGAACAGCATGGCGTTGGCGAAGGTTTGCGGTCTCTGACTGCTTTTCTAGTTTAATTATGCAAATAATACAATTTAATTTAATGATATATTTCAGGCTGTGCGAATTGTTTGGCTGCACAGTGCACACGTATTTGTTTTATAGCAATATTAATTACTTTAAAAGTTTTGGCCGATTCTCGTAAAAAATTTTTTTGATGCGGAGGACAAAGCAGGATAGCATCAACATGGCGTCCATCAAGTCTGAGGTAAGGATGCATAGCAAAGATAAGGTTGGCAGTATCTGAATGATAATTACAGTTAATTATATGGTCTTGCTTTTATCTTCTTTTTCATTTTAAAGGAAATTAATAATGAGAAGGAAGATGTAATTAGGTAGTATGAATGATATTTTGGTATGAGTAGCGATGTGATGGATTTTATTTTTCACAATCCAACTAGATTCGGATGTGGAAAATTTTGCTGACATATTGTCAAAGTCGGATTTGTGCATATAATCCAACAATGGCCGTGTACTGGAATTGTCAAAATCGCCATCAGGTCGAAATTTTGTACATTCTAACGTAAAGTGCTGTTTAAATTGTGAAATGACGATAGAGTGATACGTTGGTGTTAAATTTAATTGATATTTGACTCGAGTGGCTGTGTGTTATCAGGCATAATGGCTGGATCGAATCGTTCTGGGGACTTGGCCGACGCATCGAAGGCTATTCCCACTGGCACAATTGCTGCTGTAGCAACCACATCTTTTGTCTGTATCCTTGTCAACGAACTTTCACAGTTAGCTCTTTCAGTATGAGACACACACATGGATAGCATGTATTGCTTTTTGCTCACCAGCTATGCAGGTTCCTGTCTGTAGCATTTGCAGTGTGTCTAAAAAGTTTTAATCCCTTATCGCTGGCTCTATTTAACACATAGTTATGGCATGTTTTGTTTTAGCATTATGTGACCTTGTGATAGTGCTTTCTGGTTTCTTTTCGTCGGAACTGGTCTGCTGCAATGTATGCTTGATACGATTGGACTTTTCTTTAGTTTATGGTAGTAAGTGATAATGTTTTTTTTCATGCTTACTTTTGTATGCTTTGGTGTTTTGACATCCTTAATTCAGAAACTGCTTGCAGATTTATCTTCTTTACTGTTCTTTGGAGGATGCATTGAGGGCCAACTGCTTCGTGACAAGTTAGTCTGCGCTTGATGGTAGCAGCAATATTGTTATCCACTTTTACTTTTGTTTTTTTTCCTGTTAGATTGGTCTAATTCCTCCGAGTTGATTTGGCTTAAAGGTCCATGGCCACGGTCAAACTTACTCGCGCAATTTATGTAGCTCTTAATTAGACATTTCACCGTGCATATATAATATGTTGACTTAAGCTTTATAAATATATGAAATTAATGTTTGATTGTGACGAAGATATGGCTTTATGTTACGTTATGCAAAAAATCAAGGCACGCCCTCAACCAGTGACATTATCAGTCTAGCACATAAACATCATGAATATTAATTACCTAGCCAGTGACGTCATTAGATAAGGCTAGGCCATTAATTATTTATGACGTTGATGGGCGGCATTGATGACGTCACTGGTTATGCAGTTTAGCCAATGTGGCATCGCGTTTGTTACACCATGTCTGTAAATCATCCACTTTTAGTGTAAGTTTCTCTGAACTGTTTCTTGTTAATATCAGGATTTGTATTGTAGTTATAATAAATTTATTCATTGCATTTGTCATCTTGTAATAAACGAACGTGATGATGATCGTGTTTAATTGTAGGTTTGGTGAAAGTATCGGTGGTAGTCTAGTAGTGGCCGTTATGTCTTGGCCCAATCCATGGGTTATTTTGATCGGCTCATTTCTGTCCACTTGTGGAGCTGGGTTACAGACCCTTACTGGTTAGTAGAACACTTCGCTGTCTTTACTTCTTTGTTTAATCATCAGTTTTGTGGATTGTTTACAAGAAAGTAAATAAAGTTAATAAATTTGATCGATTTATGATGCATTTCACTATGGGCAATTGGGCATGTTGCATCTGGACGTTGCAGTTGCAATACAAAGTATCAAATGGTTATTTTGGACTTAGGCATGCATTCCCCATTTCATAGTGTTTGCATGTGCAGCTGAAGCTGCTGTTTTGTTTATCTCAGTAACCAAGTAACCAGGCGAGCTGGCATTGACACTGCCACAGTAGAACTGACCACATTGGGCCCACCGCCATGGATAGATCTGTCCAACATCCATTTCGAACTCGAAGTGGAAGATCGTCAGCTCAACATGGTTGTACCAGCAGCCTGGGTTACAGCTGCAACTTGGACACTCACCGCCCTCCCTCTGGCGGACATCCACTTGTGGAAAGATGGGTCGGTGTCTGCAGACAGTGATGGCAGGGCTGGCTTCGCCATCTTTGTTCAAGGTACTCTCCTGGTGACCGATACCAGTCCTGCTGGTCATGGAGTATCTGAGCTCAGGGCCGAGGCCGTGGCCTGTTTCGCTGGTCTACAGGCAGTCCTCACCTTGCATGATTACAATGCTTGCCAGGGAGTCAGAGTCCTCACTGACTCCAAGTCGCTTATCCAATGCCTTGCTCAAGGTCCAGCTCGGCAGACAGACACCACATGCAGCTCCATGTGGACAGTTCTTGCAACCATTGGTTCGTCGAACCTAGTCAACGTCCAGTGGATCCCAGGACACGTGGGTCTGGAAGGTAATACAGAGGCAGACCTTGAAGCCAAGAGAGGCACTACATTAACACAGTCCTCGGCACCTATGGATTTCACTTCTGCCTGCGCGGCCATCGGTGACCCGACCGGGAATGAGAGAGAGGGAATAACCAGAACGAATATTATGTTATTGTAACATACATTCTGCTTAAGATTTAGCTCATTATTTTAATGTTTATAATCCAGTCATTATCTACAACATACAGTACAGCTTTCATTCATCTTTGCTTGTCTTGTATTTGTATCGCCCAGGTGCTCCGCGTTTGCTGCAGGCTATAGCTGCAGATGGAATAATCCCATTCCTGAGACCATTTGCTGTGACATCAAAGGATGGAGAGCCACGGCGTGCACTGTTCCTCACAATTTCCATTGCAGAGGCTGGCGTTCTGCTGGCAAACGTCGACTACATCGCTCCCATCATCACCATGTTAGTATTGCCAGTAATATATGTTTTTGCTGCTATGTGCATTTAGTTGTCACTGCATAGGGCCGGTTTCTGGATCTTTTAGTTAACTGATCAGTTAGTAAACCGTCTGTTAATTGTAACTCGCTAGTTAAGTTTGTGCACGTTTCTGAACAAAACCTTGACTGGGCGTTAGCTAACTGAGCGGTAAACTATAGTTGCTTAGCAACAATGTGCACAGCGCTAATCATTTCCACCTAGCACAGGCGGGCGTCATGAATATTAATGAGCGCAAGCACTTGTCAGCCAGCCCATGAGCCAGCCAAGCAATTGCGGACAGCCATTTTGTCCATTCATGAATGGATTTTGTAGTAAAATTTGTAGCAGCAAACGTCTCCTCGTGCATTTTGAAGACATTGCTATACAGTAAAATAGTTTTATAGTATCACATTCTTCAATTAACTGCTTGCAAAATGGTACAAAAGTTGCGTTAAATACGATAACTACGAGCGACGGTTAGCTAACCGGCCGATTTCGGCCGGTTGAATTTTTGGCCATTTTGACCATTGGTTAGTGCAACGGGAAACGCGAGTTATGCAAATCTGTTAGTTAACACTAACTTGACCGGCCAGTTAAGATCCAGAAACCGGCCCTTGATGATAGTTATTAGTTTACAGCATGGCATGTAACATCTTCCCAGAGTCATAACGCTTATAGGCAGTCATAGATATCTGTTTCATTCATGCTTGGCTAGAGGCCATTTAACTCTCGCAGACCACGGATATGAACCGATGCATCGTGCGATGTGCCTGTTTATGCTCCAGCTTTTGCCGGTACTCGTTATGCTTGCCCATGAAAGGATGGCCAGGCTGAGTTTACCTGAGTTACTGTGTGGTGTACTGTAAAAGTTAACTGTTTTTTTATTTCTTTAATGTTGTACTAACAAGTTTAATTTTATATTGTTCATTTGTGTTATTATTCACAGACACCATAAGCCTTTCAAATAAATTTAATGGCTATATATATGGATAAGTAACAAAGTTGAGTTTTATTATTTTAATAGCGGCAGAATACTACTGTGTTACACAGACGATACGTGTACATAGTTATCTAAATCATACTGATCCAAAGCAAAACAGGTGATGTAGTGGCTTCGTGACTTTGTGTTATTTTACATTTGTGTTTTTTTTTCTTGTGTGAAGCCAGTTTGTTGATTCATCGTGGAATGCGTTTCTGTTTGCAGGTTCTTTCTGATGTGTTACTGTTTCACGAACCTTGCCTGTGCCGTTCAGACGATTCTTCGCACCCCGAACTGGCGACCTCGTTTTCGATTTTATCACTGGTATCGTCACTTTATTGCATAGCATTGATTAGTATGGTAGGAAGCTTTGGTGTTTGTACTGTTTGTTATAATAATGTGGAATATACTGCCTTTTGGCTAGTGTTATTATTCGCTGGCAAATATACAATGTGGCCCCAAAATAGTAAGCTATTGCACTTTAACCATATCTTCACTAAATTTTGACCAATTTTCATGATTTTTTGCCAATAGACTCTGTAAGAAATTTGCTACTTAGTGGCATGCACATTACACCTATTGTGTCGCTACTTTACTTTGTAAAGCATAATTATCCCAAAGCCAACAATTTTTATAGATCGGCAAAAGGTCTAATGGTAAATTTTTTAACTATTTAACTGAAATGTTAAGTAGAGTAATAGTAAGTGTAAAGAACAATGGAGGACATGTAGAACATCTTTATCAAATAATTTAAACCATTTTTATGCATAAATGTTTAATCTAAATTAATGCTTGTGGTCCCAACTGATACCAAAATCTTTGCCTTCCATGGTCTTCCTCATCACAAAGTCTGTGCAGCATTAGTATTGTATTAATATTGGCATGTTTTGCTGTGTTATTTCAGGTTTTTGTCATTGTTTGGAGTATGCCTGTGTTTGGTGATCATGTTCATTACCAGCTGGTACTACGCTCTCATCGCTATTGGGATTGCTATCGCTATCTACAAGTACATCGAGTACAAGGGGTCAGTTTCTTCACTGTGCAGACAGTAAAGCATACTGTAATAACGATATTTTTGTTGATGTTCTTTGTTGTTGTTGTTGTTGTTGTTGTTGTTGTTGTTGTTGTTTTCGTCTCATGATTTTCTTTTTCTCAATATCGTTGTACTGAAAATTATAAGGTCACTGTTCATAACAGTTATTATGATGTGATTATCATTGTAATTGCTGTGTAAAATTGCTGTATATATATATATATATATATATATATATATATATTGTATAAAACAATATTTTTCACTTGATACTTTGGTACTTTAAGTCTTTTTTAGTGCAATACAGTCAGTACTTTGTGACAAGACCGTGTGCCAGGTTCTTAACAGACTTCAGTCAAATTTCTTTCATTTTTCTTCAGCTCTGAAAATGGTTTGAGAGTTGTAGAAAATTTTCGGAGTATAAGTTTTTGTGCTGTTCATATCAGTAATGTCAGTTTTGTTTGCTTTTCTGTAGTTTTGTGTGCAGCAAATACTGTGTAACCATTCGCTTGTTAGGCTCTTTAGCAATATTCCAGAATAAACCCAGGTCATGAAATATGAGTTAGTTAATTGTAAAAAAATTCTCAAAATAGGTTGTGTAACTGTTGGCTTTTGGCCATTTTCCAAACTGTAATGTGCAGGGCGGAGAAGGAATGGGGTGATGGCATTCGTGGTTTGTCGATGTCGGCCGCTCGGTTTGCTCTGCTCAAGCTGGAGGAGGGTCCGCCTCACGTGAAGAACTGGCGACCTCAGCTGTTGATTCTCATCAAAACAGACGACAATGGACAACCAACCAAGTGGCGACACCTGCTGACGTTTGCCAGCCAACTCAAAGCTGGTGAGCGTTAGATGGGATTTATAAGCATGTAGAAGAACTCTTTACGGGAAACCCATCTCAAAGCTGCAGAGAATCATGTCTTGTGTGATATCACACTGTTTTCGCTTCCTGACACGGGTGAATGCCACCCACCTTAGCCCCAGCCATGCAAGCCGGTACTCAACTTACCTACCCCAGCGGGATGGAAGGCTGGGTTGATCTGGGTGCTTGGTTATATACCAGGATGGTTTATTAGTCCACCGGCAGTCACCCATCCAAGTAGTAACTGGACCCAGTGTAGGTCACCTGCAGTTCTGCATTGATTAGACATGGCATTTTAACCACTCGTTGATGCCTTCACACCACTCATTTTTTTCTTTTGTCTTCTTTGCTGTTGGAGATGATGGGATTGACATGAGGAATCTTTAAGCACAGAGTACAATGGCTTGGACACTTGTCGAGTCACAGATAATCTGCCAACAAGGCCACTTCACGGCCACGTCGATGGAATTAGAACTCAAAATGTCAAACAGATTCAAAAGCTTCAAAAGCTGAATGGATGGACTACATGAAATAGGATACTGAATTTGCGTAGGTCAACTCAGCCTTCTATCCCTCTGGGGTAGGTAAATCAAGTACCAGTTTATCTGGCTGGGGTTAAGGTGGAGCGCGTTCACCTATGTGATCCCATATGGCAGGTGATCTTCCATAGCTCTGAGATGGGCTTCCCATTTAGAGCTAAGTCATCACCTTTTAACCTTTAATATTGAAGAAGCTGTATGTGCACACAGACTGTAGCTCGTATGAGTGTTGTACCTTCCACGATACTTCTGTTGTCGTCGCTGTAATCCATATCCATAATCGACATAAACATTAATACGGAGTGTATAAACTTACCTGCGATCTGGCTGCGTTGTGCTGGCAGGTAAAGGCCTGACTCTGGTAGCTTCAGTGATTGAGGGCGACTTCAGCAGCTGCAAGGACCGGGCGGATGTTGCTCGTAACGCAATCAAGGACGTGATGAAGCAGGAGAAGACGAAAGGTTTTGCCGATGTCATTGTAGCAAAGGACATTGCTGAGGGACTCAGTTATCTGTAAGTCTTGGGATTTACCGACGCTCTCCTCGCATCTCTTAGGATTTGGTTATCCATAAGTTGTTAGTTTTTGTGCTGGACACATGTGTCTTTTGACTATTTCATATTACCATATGCAGTTTATGTGGTTTTTATGCGCGAAAGCAGCTACTGCTTTTAGCGCATCTTAGCCATCGCAATTCTGTCTGTCTGTCTGTCTGTCTGTCACACGGGTGGATCACTCAAAAACGGTGCAAGCTAGGATCACCAAGTCTTCACCTTCAGCTGCCTGGAAGACTTTAGTTTCAGGACCCGTAAAGCTTTACCATAAATTCGAAGGGGGTCACCCTGAACGAAGGTGCTAAATGAGAGGGGGGTGGGCAAAATTTGTGATTTTTGACCAGTAAGTTGCTGTATCTCATACTATTAATCACTAATAGGAAGTCGTACACTGGCTCTCGATTAGTGTCGAATTCAATGACCTTGGATGACCTTGAACGCCAAAAGTTTGGGTTTTATGGATTTTTTTGTCGATTTCGGGCTGCAACACCAGTCTATATCATTCACCAGGTGGCGCCACGCTACTATCGTTATGCGATCCAGATAGAGAATATGGTATTTGTATATTAACTTAGTGTGAACACCCCAATTTTCAGCTAAACTACTGAACTGGAACTGCTATAGGCTTTCGTGCGTCTCGTGAGCATTAGCTCAAATTTCTTGTTAGAGCTGTCGAAGTGTTAATTTTTTTGAATACATTAACGCCCTGCATTAATTTTTTTAACGCATTAATTAACGCGTTATTAACACACCCAGGCTCGTTGAAAGGGAGAGTAGGGGGCAGTTACCCTAGGCCTGTCGACGTTTGGAGGGTGCCACTGTAAAATATAGAAAGTTAAAAAGCAAATAGAAACACATTTTTCAACAATAACTGACGTCACCACTAGCATAGAAATCTGTTAGCCTGTCATCTATTTACAGTAGTGATGGTTTAGTTACAGTACTTTAGTTACTTAAATTCATTCGATTGTCAAATAACTGCACTGTAATAGCATATTGGTACTTTTACTTCACAGAATTTAGTAAATTAAATAAATTTATGCATGTGCATTAATTTTTTTAAAGCGCCTTAATTTTGTTAACGTCTGTTAATTTATCAACCCACTTATGCGTTAATTAACACGTTATGGCTCTAGTGGTTTTGTTTTACTGAAATGTAATCTTTGTTACTGCTTTGCCCAGACTAACTGTGCTTTGATGGCAGTAGACGGGCAATGCCTGCAAAAACTTTTGCTACAGATATCTTGCCTTATGTGGTGTATGTGTGAAAAATAGGCATTTTAATAGAAATTGAAATTGCAGCATCAGCGATGTGTTTCTTACAGTAGTTTATTAATTAAATAAATTAAATTGAATTTTTTTCCGTTTATTCATTTGAATATTTTTGTCATCACCTGGCAGTCTAATTATAAAGAAGATTGAACAGCTAGCTTTACAGTGTTAGGGGGATTTAACTTTATCCATTTTATCTGTAAAATACTCAATCTTGCTGTTCATTTGACGTGTTTAGAGTCCAGGGCTCTGGCGTTGGTGGTCTGAGTCACAATTCTGTGTTGATGGGCTGGCCACACAAGTGGAAAGATCAGCCAAAATGCGCTCGGGCTTTCATTGGTAATTGCAGCATTGCTATCATATGATTAAAATAAGAGCTATCTATCTCACCTGGGCTTGAATTGGTACCGGGTCATAACAAACGGAGAGACGGACAAACAGATGGACAGACGGACAGAATTACCGTAGCTAATATGCGCTATAGCTATACTAGCTCTCGCATGTAAAAATGCATTTTTATGCGCGAGAGCTTACATGTAGCTACGGAGTAAGTTTTCATCTTTCAAAATATAGTGCACAACTTGTAGGGCCATACAATTAAAATACATTGTACTGTATGCTCATACAGTTAACTGAGCAAGATTGCAGCCATCAACCAGCATTAGTGTACATTGTAAATTAGTGCGCAGTAAAATCGTTCAAGTTATTTTAAGAAAATGTTTAACATGTCCTCCAATGTTTTTGACGTTTACTATAACTCATATTTTAACATATTAGTTAAATACTTCAAAAATTTACCAGTAGACCATATGTCCATCTGTAGATATTGTATGTTTTTGAATAGTTATATTTTACAAGGTAGTGTAGTGACATAATAAGTGTGGTGTGCAAGCCCCTGAGTAGCAAATTTCTTACGAAGTCCACTGGTGAAAAAAATTGTGAAAATTGATGAATATTTAGTGAAGATATGGACAAAGTGCAATAGCTTATATTTTTTGGCCCACCCTGTATAGCCACGGGTCGTCTGGCGCCCTCTTGCGACTGAGTTAGACTTTGTTTTTGTTTTGATTGCACCACAGCTGTTGCGTGTTCCCGTTTGCGTCAGCAGGGCTTTTTTTGTTTTATATGCCATCTGGTGTGGTTGACTTGTTACGTCAGATACGCTGCGGATAGCGGCTGGTCGCAAGTTGGCCGCGATGGTCAGCAAAGACATTGAAGAGTTTCCCGAGAACTCGGACCGCTTGACTGGCACCATCGATATCTGGTGGATTGTCCGTATCCTTGATTAACTCATTTAGAATTTTGGTGAATATGCTCAAACGTTTGTTAAACTTTGTTTGCAATGTACACCAAAATGTTGAAATATTATATAGTGAGACTATCTTCTGGTAACTGCTATAGTGGTGGGCCATATCAAAATGGCATTCATCCTATATTACAGTCATTCTAAGCCTTCTAAGCCTTTTAAGCAGCAACTGGTAATCAAAAAGTTTGGCCGGATAATACAAATATGATGTCCGTAAATTATGTGTTAACAACTTTTTTGCTGGCGACTGTATGTTAACTGACTATCCAAAATGGGTTAACGCGAATGATAACTTTAATTTGCTGACTCGTTACTCAATTATGTTGTGCTAGTCAAAAGGTTGAGACCGTTCGTGAGCGATGCTCTGATGCTGGTGCAGATGCTAGATTTAGTTTCTTATCTCTGTGTTAATTTCCGATGTTTGGTGCACTTATCATCATGGTTGTATTTTCTTGATGAATAACATCTGATCAGATGATGGAGGTATGCTGATGCTGTTACCATTTCTGCTGCTGCAGCACAAAGTCTGGCGTCGTTGCACTATGAGAATCTTCACCGTTGCCAGTAAGACGTCATTTCACTCTATATACTTGCATTTATTCCATGTCATTGTTATTACAGAAATTATTTGACATGCAGATCTGCTGATAAGCAGTGATTATGCGTTGGAGTCTGTAACAGATTGTGTGAACCAAGATTTTTGCTGAAATTGTATTATGGCTGTTACAGTAAAGTAAGTAAGTAAGTAAGTAAAATGTGAATTTATATAGCACATATCATTAAATTAACCTCTTAATGAGCTTGTCACACTAGTACTGACTGAAAAGGATTGTTTTGAAAAATTGTTTAAAACCACAAATATCACACACATGCCAGATCGCTGAGTTCATCTGGCAGTGAGTTCCAGATCGTTGGACTAGCGACTGGAAAAGCCACACTGTGTATAAAACGTGACATTTAAAAATGCGAAGTGATACACTTCGTTATTTCATTTACTATTTGTGACATGACTGGATTATTCTTTTTCTGTACTTAGTCGCCAACTAGGCATGAATGAATGTTGTAGTGATGCAGGACAACAGCATTCGGATGAAACGCGACATTCAGGCTTTCATCTACAATCTGAGGCTTTCGGCTGAAGTACAAGTCATTGAAATGGTTCGCTGACAGCGAGTGTTTTAGTTTGCATATTTCGTCGGAAGGGTTGGGTTATAACCAGTTACCATAATTATTAATTTTAATTTGGAAACTTGTGTCTGTGCCTGTACAGTATGCTGATAATATTTTAGTAGCAGCCAAAAAGAATAAAATAACACAAAAGTCTGTGTATGTGGCTACAAGTGTGGCTTGTTGGTTTAGTTTGTTAAATTCCTGGGCACCGTGCAGAATTAGTAGCCAATTAAACTCGCACTTTGTCATCAAAGTTCTGAGAGTTAACGTAACTTGTGGCGTCTGACAGTTTTTCCAAAAAAAGTTAATATTTTGCTATTAAATGGCCTGAATTCAGCGTGGCGACTTGCGAGTGATCGAGGAAGGTGGAGTCATCTTGTGGAAACGGCTACGCTCCACTTCGTTGCATGCCCGCAATGATGATGATGATTAATCCTATGTTTGTATTTTACCATTAATGTTACTGGTTTGTGATTTGAGAGATAAAAGAGACGTAAATGTGGATTAACGACTGTTCACTCCTGCCTACCGACATCTGGAGGCGTGTCGTCAACCGTGGTCGCATCGGTTAGACACTACGGCCTCTACCAGCTAAGCACTGAGGATGATGACGACGACTTTAGTACTGTTGTTGTACAGGGTGCGGCAAAAAAGTGGACCCCTAAATTTTTTCGCTGTTTTTTCTCAGCAACCGTTTGGAATTTTAATTTAAAATTTTACAGATTTATTTACTAAAACCTTCCACATCTAACTGTCGTGGGCAAAGTTACAGACTTTTTAACATGACCGCCTACCTAGCCTGAACATTTTTGAATGCTGAAAAATCGGTAGGCAGTCATGTTAAAAAGTTTATAACTTCGTCGTTTTTTAACAGAATCACATTTTACTTGGCAGTTAGATGTAGAAGGTTTTGCTTAAGAAAGTTGTAAAAATTTCATATTAAAATCATAAACGGTTGCTGAAAAAATGGCGAAAAACTTTAGGAGTCCACTTTTTTTGCCGCACTCTGTATAGTACATTTTCCATCTGGCCCTATTCGACATTCGTCTGATGAACCGGGTAAACTCTTGCAACAGCAGTGTCATGATGACAGCACCATAGACATTTTCCTTTACTGTTACTATATATTATATATTATTACTCATTATCAGAGCTATCAAATTAACACATTAATTAACGTGTTAATGCATTAATAAATTAATGCACGTTAAAAAAATTAATGCGCATTAAAAAAGTTAATGCGCATATGTAAATTTATGTTAATTTACTAAATTCTGTGAAGCAAAAGTTCCAGTATTCCGTTAAACTGTGGTTATTTGTCAATCACATGAATTCAAGTGCCTTTTCATCACTACTGTAAATAAATAATTATTCCGACGACAGGCTAATAAATGTTTATGATGCTATGATGCTAGTTATTGTTGATTATACGTTTAAAATGTGTTTTTAACTTTCTATATTCTACAGGTGGACCCCCTCAAACGTCGCAGGACTCGGGTTAACTTACCCCCTACTCTCCCTTTCGATGGGCCTGGGTGCGTTAATAATGCGTTAATTAATGCGTTACAAAAAATTAATGCAGTGCGTTAATGCGTTTAAGAAATTAACGCTTCGTCAGCTTTACTCATTATGCTTTTGCAGCTGGACAAGGACATTAGTGCGTACACGTACGAGAAGACGCTGGCAATGGAGCAGCGAAGTGTGATGCTGAACATGATGCGCAAACAACGATCGGGCCCTACAAGTCACCAGCAGCAACTGCAGCAACCTCAGCCTCCGCAGCAGCAGCAGCAGCGTCATCACTATGATATTCCGGTAGCGCTTCGTAGTCTTTCTGCAGCTTGAAACAGTCAGATATTTTGTAAAACTGAACGATTCCCCAAATACACTGTGTCCGGAAAAAAAGTAACCCCCTAGACATCGTACAATAAAAAATGTCAAATCTAAATGAATTTAAATAAAATTTTGTACGATTAATCCCCAATAAATTAGTGGGTATCACCAAATTTCATTTAAAAATATTATTTTTGAGCGGAGTTACGAATTGTTGAATATTGATAACAAAATATCACCGTTGCCTATATGGTGTTACATAAGTAAACCCTGCGGTTCATGTACATTTTCGTCACTCCAACAAAAAAACACCCGATTCTGGCAACATTTCGTATCAGCAATGCATTATTTATTGGCAATCAAAATGCAAAATTTCAAGTAAATTTGCGAAAGTAAACAATAGTTACAGCAACTTTTGTGAGGTCACCCCGAAACACTTCAGTTTCAGCTCTTTTTTGTGTCTGATGTAATCCACTAAACCTGAAACTGAAGTGTTTTGGGGTCACCTCACATAAACCACAGTAACTATTGTTTGCTTCAGCAGATTTAAATGAAATTTGGCATTTTAATTGCCAATGGATGGCGCATATTGGTAACGGAGATATTTTGTTATTGATATTCAACAATTAATAACTCTGCTCTAAAATAATATTTTTGAACAAAATTTAGTGATTTTTTCAGTAATTTGTTGCGGATTAACGACTGTTCACTCCTGCCTGACAGCATTGTACGAAATTTTATTTACATTTGTTCAGATTTGACATTTTTGTTATACGATGTCTAGGGAGTTACTTTTTCCAGACACAGTGTAGATGCAATAAAGATTTTTCTCTCATATGGAATAAATACGTCCATGTTGTTGTTCTGTTGCATTAATAATTGTTGGACTAAACAGCTAGACAAGTATTAATCGAAAGGCAACCACAGTGGATGGTTGATCCCCTTAACCAAATATTTTTCTTTTAGCCAAAGCTGTGTTGAAAGCCACATTGAGGAAGATTTGCTTTTTCATTCGTGGCCACAGGGCGTGTCATAGTTCCAATTTTCTCCAGAAAGCTCCATAAGCATTATGTATTGGTTGTTACTCTTGTGGTCAGGCTATGTCTCATTGTCACATACTCAACTTTTGAACGTAATCTTAAAACGTTTTCATTCAGCTTTTTACGCGTGAAAGCAGCTACTGCTTTCAGCATGTCTTAGCCATCGCAATTCTGTCTGTTCATCCATTCGTCCGTTTGTTCGTCCGTCCATCTGTCTGTCTGTCTGTCTGTCTGTCACACAGATGGATCAGTCAAAAATGGTGCAAGCTAGGATCACCAAATCTTTACCGTCGGCTACCTGGAAGATTCTAGTTTTCGGAACCATAAAGCTTTTTCATAAATTCAAAAGGGGGGTCACCTCAAACAATGGCACTAAATGAGAGGGGGGTGGGCAAAATTTACGATTTTTGGCCAATAAGTCGCTGTATCTCAGTAAAGGTCTGAGATAGGGCATAGGTTACTATTAATCTCTAATAAGAAGTCGTACACTGGCTCTTGATTGGCGCCGAATTCAATGACCTTGAATGACCTTGAACGCCAAAATAGGGGGTTTTATGAATTTTTTAGCGATTTCGGGCTGCGACACAAGTCTATATCATTCACAAGGTGGCGCCACGCTACTATTGTTAAGCGATCCAGATAGAGAATTTGGTATTTGTATATTAACTTAGCATGAACACCCCAATTTTCAGCTACACTACTGAACCAGAACTGCTATAGGCTTTCGCGCGTCTTGTGAGCATTAGCTCAAATTTCTTGTTTGATTTTTACACGCGAAAGCAGCTACTGCTTTCAGCGCATCTTAGCCATCACAATTCCGTCCGTCCGTCTGTCTGTCCGTCCGTCCGTCTGTCTGTCACATGGGTGGATCAGGCAAAAACGGTGCAAGCTAGGATCTCCAAATCTTCACCATCGGCTGCCTGGAAGACTCTAGTTTCAGGAACCGTAAAGCTTTTCCATAAATTCGAAGGGGTCACCCCGAACGAGGGCCCTAAATGTGAGGGGGTGATCAAAATTTGCGATTTTTGGCCAATAACTCGCTGTATCTCAGTAACAGTGTGAGATAAGGCCTAGGTTACTATTAGTCGTATACTGGCTTTCGATTGGCGCCGAATTCAGTGACCTTGGATGACCTTGAACGCCAAAATAGGGGATTTTTATGGATTTTTTGGCCATTTTCGCCTGTGAGGGTCTATATCATTCACAAGGTGGCGCCACGCCACTGACGCCACACGCGCCTATGGCCGATGTGTATTATGGTCCCGATGGGCCGAGTCCAAATGATATGCGATTTTCGAAACTATAACTACTGAACTGGAAATGCTGTAGGCTTTTGCACATCTCGTGAGCAATAGCTCAAATTTCTTGTTTGATTTTATCATACAGTTTCCATAGGTTTGATAATTGATTGTTGTATTGTTTAGGCCTGGTGTTTTTAATTGTTAAGCACTGCCATTTAGGACTGTACACATTTTTTGATCGATTGATTGCATGAGTGAGTAAAAAAAGTAAAGGTAAAGTCCAGCACTTGCTATAGCGCTTCTTACATGAGACGGACTCAAGACCAGAAGTGCTTTACAATCTTAGAAGTGGCAGCTGATTGGCATGAGCTAATGATACTGCAGCACAGTATGCGGCCATCCATTGCTCGCTTAATTGAACAATTGGACCTGCGGTTTGCAGCTAGCAGACATACTATCGCCCCAGTCAGCCACATTTGGCCTTCACCCTGTAGCCCGTAAGCTACTACTCCATTGTTTGTCTGTGAAACTTTAGGCAATAATCGTGGAAGTGGACGCCGGCTCAGGAGACGTTGCTGCTGCGTCCAGTGGAGTGGAAGGTGCTCCAAATGAACAGTTGCAGCAGCAGGGAAGCAATGATCACAACGATGATGAGGCTTTTGATGGTGATGGTGAGGGCAAAGTTCGGCCGCATCATTTTGACAAGAACATCTACACGTTCTCGGCATCGGCTGGGCGCGCTCTGCAGCAGCAGCAGCAGCAGAATGCCGACAACATTAAGAATCTCGTGTACGTACATGTCACACTTGTGTGGTGTAACAAAGTGAGTGACTGAGTAAAGTAAGTAAGTAAGCGAATAAAATTCTTTATAGTGCACAGTGTCAGGCAGCGAGTGGCCGAATCTGAGGCAGTTGAGTGATTGGCTAGGGGGAACTGAAGGCCTGCTCGAAACAGACCACAGAAGGTGTGTGATGACAAACAAGTGTTGAGTGCTAGAAGGGATTGAGTTTGTTGCAGTATTTACTAGGACTATACTGAATATTCCATTCGTATTATATTCGGTTCGAATAGTAGGTCAAATAGTTGTGCCAAAACAGGCCAAATACAAATAATAAGCCATCACGACTTGTTGTTCCTGCATTTAGCCTCAACGACAGTTGCTGTCAGCCCAGCTAAATGCCCACACACGATGCTTTATGACATTTTCTTAACCATTTAGTTTGCTGACAGTCGTAAGCTTGTCATGAATCACGGTCAAGTTTCGTTAATCGTCAGCGTCAGTAATCTTAGTTGTTCAAGAGTGTTTGATTTGAGAATTTTTCACCACTCTGCAATAAAACCAGGTCACTGGGCATCGTGTTTGAACTTGCGTCAACTATTCATGTTCTATTCGTATTTGGCTGAATAATACAATAAATTATTCTTATTTGGCCGAATAGTAAAATCTACTATTCGGTACAGCTCTAGTATTCACCATTCACTCTCGCTGAGTAAGGGAGTGAAGTTGGTAGGAAAACTTGAAAGGCAGAAGTTCTACAGTTAAGTCACAGTGCGTTATGGTCTCAGCACCCAGACAAAAATGTCACTTTTTGGCCGTTTTAAGTGCTCAGAGTTAATGTCATTCTGTCTCAGATGAACTGGGGTTCTGACCCAAGGTTTTTGGCTGTAGTGCGATTCTGCAGTAACCCTTTGTCACAAGAACGATCGATAGATCTTGTTAGTCGTCTGCATTCATCGCAAACTTTTGAACATTACTTTGCCTGAACTGGGAAATTTGAGAAATCTTTTATTCCACTCTCTGTAAATAATTATCAGTATGCCTCGATTTTATCTAGCGTTTTTATTTTACCATCATTAACTATATTTTATCTGCACATTTTATCTGACATTTTATGTAACAATTTGTGTGATTATTACGCGCGAAAGCAGCTATGCTTTCAGCGCGTCTTAGCTATCGCAATTCTGTCCGTCCGTCTGTCTGTCTGTCACACGGGTGGATCAAGCAAAAACGGTCCAAGCTAGGATCTCCAAATTTTCACCATCGGCTGCCTGGAAGACTCTAGTTTCAGGAACCGTAAAGTTTTTTCGTAAACTCGAAGGGGGTCACCCCGAACGAGGTCGCTAAATGAGAGGGGGGTGGTCAAAATTTGCGATTTTCGGCCAATAACTCGCTGTATCTCAGTAACGGTGCGAGATAAGGCCTAGGTTACTATTAATCACCAATAGGAAATCGTATACTGGCTTTCGATTGGCGCTGAATTCAGTGACCTT
>Ga0056128_1004516_pt1 | contig 17422 bp, 10 predicted proteins | sample WorMetLIZISLAND2_FD_71113 | JGI IMG/M metagenome (GOLD analysis project Ga0056128, IMG submission 71113) | Marine gutless worms symbiont microbial communities from Max Planck institute for Marine Microbiology, Germany - Olavius geniculatus... ... | reverse complement strand
CTTGCTTTGTCGTTGTTCCCTGATTAACCTCCGTACATGTATCGCGCCGTCGCACTTCTCCCGGCAGTGTGTGTCTGTCGTCGTACCGATATGCCGCCTTGTCCCATGAATATCATTATCTTTATGTCGTTAACGGTGTAACAGTCGTTTGTCCCATGAATAATTGAATCATTGCTTATTGTCCGGCCACATCACTTCTCGACGCTTTAAGACTACAGCTCTACTTGCTTCGATTTGTATTTATACTTGAAGATGATGAGCTCTATAGCTTTTATTCATGTGCCCATATTTGGCCGTATTAAGTTTATCCAATCTGTTCTTGAATGCATTCAACGATGGGGCCACAGTCACATGTTCCATTTGCTGATGACTCTTAAGGCGCGTACAGAGCGACGTAACTGAACCTAACCGAAATAAACTGATCGGTCTACTCACGATTACGCGCAGCAAGCTTCCGCGCAGCGCCAAAAATTGACGTAAAGCACGTTTCAGCGAGGTTCGCGCCGCTCGGCCGGGCTCAAAGGTGAAAAAGGTAATTTTGGCGCTGCGCGAAAACGTGCTGCGCGTAATCGTGAGGGGGCGCTGAATTTGCAGGACTGGATTTTGACGGACCTGGACGACTTGACTTCAGTTTAGTCCTGTTCAGTTACGTCGCTCTGTACGCGCTTTTATGCTGAAAATATGCTGCATTCGTTACGGATTTTGTGCACAACTTGCTGTACAAATAGGCTAATCTGTAGCACATCGAAAATCTACAAAAAAATTCTCACGACAAATGGTACAGTCACAATCATCAACTTCGAAACGAATCTAACATCATCGTAATCTTACGACAAATTTACAACACCCGGACATGTCCAACAAGAGTGTCCCTAGTGGAGTTTGTGCCAATTGTTGTTGAATTTGTTGAAGAGGGCTTTCGAATTTTGTCGCGGTTTCGCTGCATCAAGTTTCGACTTGATTGCGGATTTTGTCACACACAATGTGTGATACAGCTTGTTGCACGACAAATCCACGACGACTAATCGAAGTAAGTGGAGGTTGAACTTTATTGGCCGAACGACACGACGACTGCAGACATTGTGCCACGACTTCTGTCTTGTTGCTTGTCGTCGCAAGCTCCTCCGTTTAAGCCTGGTTTCCATTCAATGCAACGGACGCAACGCAAGAAGAGACATCGCTTCTCTCCTTGAGTTTCGGCCGTTGTGCCCCTTACGTTAGCTGCTGTCGGTGGAACTTGAGTTTCATAAACCTACTGTTATTGCGTTCGTTGTGTTAATTTTGTTCCTTCCTCACTTTTTTGCGTACTTTCCTTGCGTCTGTTGCGTCAGAAAATACTTAAGTGCCCCGCGTTGCTTGCGTTGTGTTGGATGGAATCCAGGCTTTGCGGTTACTAATGCGCAAGTTTCATTCGTTTATTTCTTAAATGTTTAAACGGATTCACTGCGATCCCCCGAGCCGAGGGAAACTTTCCAAAGCCGTTCGACCGGAAAAACAGAAATCCGCTTTATTTTCATCGTCGCTGAGACGATTGCGACCGACAGAATAACGCCCGAGTTCCACTGCGTTGATTTTTTGGTGAATTTGTTAGACAATAAGTCGCATAACAAACCGTACAACATTTCGACGCGTGAAGAATGGTGCTAATTTTAACAACAATTTTAAATAAAAGTTAATTTTAATGTTATGCGCTATATAAATTCGCGTCTGACCTTTTTACTTACTTATTTCTGGACTTTCAATGTACATCTAATGGACGCGTTTTACACATTATGAGTCAGAAACGTCCAGCTTCTTTGACTGATTGTAACATTTATTTTTATCTTCCTCATTGCTATAGCATAGCATGGGAGAGATTATAAAATCACTTATGTCATTCTGTCAGTTTGTCAGTCTGTCTGTAAACAGTCCTACGGCCGCAATTTTGATTCGATTTTGATAAAATTTCGCACGGCGATTCGGGGCCCGAAAAGTAAGATCGAGTTTGTTTGGGATAAAAAATCTGATAACTTCTTCCTCTATTTTACCCCCAAACTTTTAAAAATTTGCATTACGGCCTATGGGAACTTCAAACCGGTATAAATCGGTCCCCGTAAAAGATAATTGCGCGCTGTATTTACCTTCCCCCCTATTTTCGGGGTCGGGCAAACTTACGGTTTTATTTAAATTTACCCCCTATTAATCCTTGTTGCCATAGCAACCATTTAAAAGTTGCAAAATTTTGCATTAGGCCTACAGCCAATGGAGATTTCACAGCGTTATAACTCGGCCACCGTGAAAGATAGTTGCGCGCTGTTTGCACCTATTTTCGGGTCCCCGCTATCTGATGGTGTCATTTGAATTTCTTCCCTGACGACCCTTGTTGCCATGGCAACGAATTTTGAGGCAAAACTGACTATAACTTGGCCCCCGTGGAAATTAATTGCGCATTGTTTTCATCTACACATCTATTTTCAGGCCCGGACTATCTGATGGCGTCATTTAAATTTCTCGCCTGCCGACCCCTGTTGCCACGGCAACAAATTTTTGGACAAAATTGACTACAACTCGCCCCCCTGTGAAAATTATGCCCTGTTTGCACTTACCCTCTTTATACGCAGCTGCTAGGCTATATAGCGTGGCAATGGGACAAATACCTCGTTCCACAGAACGTATTTCTAGTTTAAATTGAATTTTTTCAAGTAAATATAAAGTAAAATACAATATTAGAACAACTGCAGACGATCGCCGTCGATTCCTTTAATTATATATACCGATTCTCACAGAAAAAAACGTGGCACTGTGTAAACTTGCGGAGAACTAAGTTGAATGTATTTTTCTGCAGGAGTTCGCATAGACTCCAATAAAACTGCAACGCAACAAACGGACCGATTTGTTTTTATTTTGTTTTATCGTATACCGGGGTACGGTAGTCTTCGTATTGCACTCACACACACACGTGTGCGGACTGCAGCCGCGGTAAAACAAAATGACCCGCAGTCGACGGCGAACAGTCCATTACTTAGATGTGTTCGCGGTAGCTAGAGGTTAATGCAGTGAAATCCAATCCATTTGGCTTTAAATGAACACACTCATAGGGGGGAGGAGGTTGAAAATGTAAGTACTACAAGTACGAAAAATGCAAGTACGTGCCTGCAGAGTGTAAGCCTGAATATTTATTGTGGATGTTACAATAAAACTCTGTAACAAAATAAAGGCTGAATATTGATGAATTTGATTAACTTATGAAGAAATCCAATCCATTTGTTCCTGGCGCTCAGAAGCAGATTATCATCACGAGATAGCGCATTACACACGAGCGCACAATCGTCAAGTTCGGCTGGAGGCTATAAACATCGGTCACTTACTTACTTACTTGCTTTTTTGTTCCTTTCTTTTTTTCCTTCATAGTCCGATCTTGCCTTGGTTCGCTCTATAAACGATCACTCTCGATAGTTATATTCAGAACAGAAATATTCCATAATTACAAGATTTTATCCAAAATCATCAACATTGACGACTGCAATTTTATGTAGGCAGGAGTAGGCCTGCAGTGTGTGTGTGTGTGTGTGTGTGTGTTGTATAAAAACTGTTTTTTGTTGTTTTTTACTTTTATTTATTATTTTTACTGTATAATTAATTTGTATTGAACAACAGCGTGTTTTTATTTCTGCATTTTGCAACCTGTGCGATATGGTGCGCCATTTTATGGTCCTGCATTTGACAGATCCTGCATTTTCAGTCGCGCCCCGAAACGCCGTGAGGCGGTGTGATAATTTCTCGGGTCGGTCGAGCACAGCATAACGCCAGCGAGATGGTTATCGGAGGACAGTGTGTCGAGCCCGGCAACCGTCTGCAATCACAAAGAATAAGTTGAATCACACAAACCGAGGCGTGGTGGGTGAGTCAACGGACAAGATGTCCCTCCAGCCGCTGGACATAAGCACCCCCGGGGGCAATGTGGCTTGGGAATTGGTACAGCGGTCAAAATGTTCCACTTTACGCTAGACGAATAAGCACCCCAGGGAGACAATGTGGCGTAATGGATTAGACAGCGGACAAATGTTCCCCCGTTGTTAGACATAAACCCTCCCGCAGGACAATGTGGCGTGGTGGGTGGGTTGTGGGACGTTGGATGTCGCCAGTCGACCGGGCGCTGTGGAAGAAGGGGATCTTGCTTCGATGTCTGTTAACATAAACCACGCTCGGCTCGCACTGCTACCGTTTCCACAGTTCTCTGCTGCAATCGTGCGTCGCGAAGCAGACGACGGTAAAGTCTGGAGTGGTATATATAAGTTTATCCACTTTAGCAGTGAGGCATTTAGTATAAACGAACCGAGCTGCTTCCATCTAAAATCAGTTTTTCACGTCACTCTACGTCTTTAGGCAACGTTTCAAGATTTTTCCTTTCGCCCATCACTTTTTTCCTTGATGTTGACAACGGAGACCATGGCAGTAGCCTTATCAAAGCGCTGCTGCAGCAACAGCGTCGTGAGTTAAAAATTGGCGAGGATCAAGAAGTTGCAAGATTTCGACAGACAGCTAAAATTTCTTTATTTTGTAGACCTGAATCTCCCAACGCAAAATGTTTAACCCCAAATTTGGTATTCCTGAAAGATTATCCGACAAAAAACTTTCGACAAACTATTTATTGTAAGGGGAGAGGGGTCAGTTGCCTGATTTCTAACCTTCCGCCCCCTTTCCCGCCATGACACTACCCAGCAGCCCCAAGTTGTTACTGTAGTTCACTGGGGACGTTAATCCCCGGCGTATCACGGTCATCTAGCGTGAAGTTGAGCGTCGCAGAAGAATTCGCCGTCGTCTCGCTTCAAGAAATCAGTGCCACTGATCTTAGCTGACTCTGCGCACTGACAGCCCCCCCCGCCACGCCTCTGCAATACAGCAGGGCCTGCGTGGTTCTTTCGTCAGAGTCATCGGCGAAAGCACACTGTACAGTGGGGCATTTTCAGATAGGTTTCCTGATCATAGTGGCATAATATATGCGCAAATGCCAGCCCAATTTGCCAAATTTCCAATAATAAAAGACTGAGTTGACCAGTTGGCGTTTTGAGTACACTCGGTTGTACGACTACTGACAAACGATACATGAGTCATTGTGTTTTCTGCAAAGGGTAAAAGGCTACGTCGACCCTCGATTGAGCGGTCTATATGCTACCAATAATTCTGCTGTCATTAGCTTAAAGAGAAAAATGTCAATTTTTGAGCAGCGGCATTTGCTACTTAGAGGCCTACATCAATCGTACACGTATAGGCTCGCGCTATATAAAAGCCTAACTTCAAGTAACTTGCTTTTTTCGCATTTTTAGTCCGGCGTTTTTTTTCTGCAATTTTCCAGTCTCGCATTTTCGGCGTCACTGAATATGCTTGTAGGTTTCTTCAACCGTAGCGTTACAAAATGCCGACAGTTCGCTCGCTAATATAGAGTCTCTCTGTCTCTCTCTCGAAATGTCGGCCGGTTTTGTCAGTGTTCGTCAGAATGAGAGCGGGCGGGCTGTGGTCTCCCTGGAACGGTCGCCACGACACACAGCTCATCGTGTCTTCCGCACAGGATAGGAAGCTGAGTATAGAGCCGCGAGTAAGTGGTCAGTACGCTGCATTGACGGCAGAGAAAACAAATGCGGATTCTTTGGTTCCGTTAAGGGTAGAAGGCTGAGTCAATCTGATGGTGTTTTAGCACACCCAGTTAAGCCACTACTGACGCTGAGGGAAGGTTAAGTCGACCCGCGGTTGAGTGGTTTGTAAGCTACCTTAGCAGCAGAGACGACAGTACCCGATGTCTGCCTGGGTGCCATTCATTTTCCACCCCGCAGAGGGTAGAAGGCTGAGTTGACTTAACACACATACGGTTCATCGTGTTTTCCGTGGCGACGGCATCGCCTCCCTTTGCGCAGTGAGAATTGATGTGCGATGGCCGTTCTTCGCGCGGACGGTGGGGTTCCCGGGCCAAGCCCCCCGTCTGCCCTCTTCCTTCCACCGTCTCGCTTGGGGTCCCAGGCAGAGACAGGGGTTCCAGGGCCATGCGGTACTGACGCCTTTGATGCTGACGATGACAACGACGACTACTCAGCGACGCTGCTGGAAGCAAAAAACAATGACAGAGCCGTCCTTCCGTGTTGTTATGTAGGAAATACAGAGAGAATCCCTCGCGAACATAATCTCCTCGACGTAATCCCGCTGGACAAAATCACCCGCCGTACAAAATAATTTCTATCTTCTGCAACGAAATTGTTTCGCAAGTTTTTTCGACGTTATTTTGCATGTTGGCCGTAGTCACGAATTAACCAAGCGATGAAGTTTATTATCAGACCACAAAAAACTTTGGATAAAAAACTACGATTATAACTGTAAAAGCTGCTTGTGCGTTGCTGCCGCTGTGGTGAAATAAAGAAAATAAAATTTAGATAAAATAATTATTTTACCGTAGTTAAATATTCGTCCATATTACGAAAGAATTTTGTCTCACGGGAAATCGGCGTCTTACAAGGGAAGATTCTGTTCGGAAGATTATTTTGTGTGCGGTTAGCATCTTGGAGAGATAATACCATGGATTCTCGTTCTAGTATATTAGTTAATTAGTGATTTTATCCCGGATGCGGCTGAGCTATGATACAGCCTCAGCAGCCGACATCTACAGATGTCAATGCTGACAAAATAAATCAGATAGGCTAGATCCTATGCCGCTTGCACGTTTGTCGGACGATACTCTAAAATATTTATTCGTTAGCGGTGGCAGAAATGTAACAAAAATTGAAAATCATGAGTAATGAAAGTTATTATGTGTAGCATTATACACTACACACACGAGGGTAAACAGAATTAATTATAACTAAATTGTCCTAGATATTGTACGTTTGTAAACGTCTGTTGCATAAAACAAACGTAAGTGCATCAAAAACACTAAAAAATAAACTGATGAAAACTAAAACGCAGACTTTAAAAACAACTACTCTACAAAAACAACATTGATCGAACAAAAGAGGTGAATCGTGAAACACTTTGTGCGGAATATATTAATAGGCTAAATTAATAATAACTCTGGCTAATTTCAACAGCAAGCTGGCAATTAGCGGAGAAATCTGTTCTAATAGAGAATTTATCGCTACGCGGCACCGGCTAACATCTTGCGTGCTAGCACGCCGACATACGAACGGGCTTGCTGAGCAAAAGGTAAATGATATTATTGTCCACGTGCGCAGCGTACCTAACTCAATAGTCTATGGCAGCGCTGAATTTGCGCTGGCGTCTTTGCAACGGCTTAAGGCGATTGGATTGGTGCCGGATTTTGACTGACAGCACCAAGTTGCGTGCGCGACAGACGACGGACTGACCGACTTTTACGGATTTTCGTACCGATATCAGATTTTTAGCTAACGTCTGCCTTGCTTTAGTTTTCGTTTTTTTTATTTCACTTTTTGTCTTTTATTTTTAGTTGTTTTTATCTCAGGCATCGATCTTTGCTATTACTTTATTTTTTTTTGTTTTGTACTTTCCAGTATTTTCCCATTTATTTTACTTTAGTTTCACTAATTTTATTTGTTTCAGTTTAATTGTATGTGCTAGATAAAAAGGCAGCTGCCAATTTTTTTAGCGCGAACTTTATTCATATTCATATTAAAATCTTTACTGCAATTTACGATGAGAAAATCCGAACCAAAGTGTCCACTTCAATTAGCATAAATTAGCAAGAAAAAACGAACAACATAAGTCGTCGAGATAAATAAACCAGAGGGCCTACGCACGAATAATAAGGAAGTAAAAACAAAAAAATGCAATCAGGCCTGACCCGGCCAAAAATGATTACTTTTTGGAACATTTACCCATGATCCAACTGTGTCGAATGCACAGTATTTTTTACCATATCCCTTATCTTGTCGTTGCATTTGAACAAATATCTTTTTGGTTGATTTCAAAAAGTTAATTTTTAGCTTTAGTAGGGTCAGGCTATTGATACGACGTGTGGTCCGTCTGTCTGTCGTATGTTGTCTGTAACTATTAGTACTGTGATTAAATGGTATGTCGTAGTGAATCGGCAATGATGCCATTGAATATGGCGCTCATTGGTAACCTTGTCTCTGTCAGTAGTGGATTAGCCGGAAATTGCAACGCAAAGCTTAGTGTCTGCGTGCGTGTTCGTACAGAAGAAACAGTTTTTTTTTACTTAATTACTGATAGGCCTATCGGTAGTAGCATATGGCGTCAAGCAGAATACGGGTCGAATAATCCTACACATGCGACAGCTGGGCTCTTGTTCATTTACTGTACTGCGTACAATTTAATTACGACAAAAACGACAATAAATTATTGTGTGGTGGCGATGGTTTTAGATCTGCGGTTGTACGATGCTCGGCGTGGGTTGCTGGATGCGGATCGATAGTGAGTCCGAGCTCTACGTCCGGCTGTTTAATGCCGCTCCAGCTAGCGGTCCGCTAGCAATTCTCGACCACCTGCCGTCAGTGTTCGTACTAATCGGAGGCTGTTTGTCTCTACTCAGTTTCCTCGGATGCTGCGGCGCCTGCGCCGACAGCGCTTGCTTTCTCTGCCTGGTAAGCTATAAGCAGCTACTCCACTTGCTTTGTTTTTGTTGTCGACTTTTGGTACGACAAGTTGTACGACAAGAGTAAAGGTCCGGTGTTTGCTATAGCCCAAATTCCATTTGCTGAAAACGTTTCCTTTGAAAGTCGCAAACACAAAATAATCATATCGACAAGTCGACATGGTTGCGACAAAGTCCACGACAAGTCTGCCACAAACCCGTTTGTGTCGCTGTAATAATCTGGGCGACTTGTGCAAAAAATAGCCAGAAATGCTCAGATGGTGATAAAAGCATAAAACTTGGCACAATAATACATCAGCCTATACTTATCATCTTTAGTGATAATGCCAACGTAAACTGTTCACGACATAGCAACGGTTGCTAAGCAACGTGTTTTCCTTAACAACCAGCATTTCAGGACGCTCATGCACACCACTGACGGCTGCAGATCAGTCAAAATGTACAAAAGTCATGTATTTTTATCTTTTACAAGTGAACAGAGTAAATGGCAAATATACTGTATTTATCGGACGTGCGTCCGTGCGTGTGTCTGTCTGTCTGTGTGTAGCGAACTAGTCAATCAGACCAGACCAAATTTTTGTCCAAAAATGTCAAATTTAAAGCTGAAAACCACGAAATTCAGGGTTAAAATTAAAACTTTGAGCACCCGTAATTTTCTGTCTAAAATTTGCGGCTGTCTGTCGGAAAATTTACACGATCGAGCAAACATCGAGCTGGCTCGCTCAGGCCAGCTTGTCGAGCCAGCTTGATCGTGTAAAAGGGGTATTACTGTCCCGTCTACGTTTTCAACGACCCACGTCGCCGCCCGTAATAGCTTCAGTATATTAGGACGGGACTGCGTGGGACGGTTTAGGACGGTGCCCATTATAGGATCGTCCCCCCTTCAGAAAAGTCTCCCTCGGGCGACAATTTACCGGCAGAAATCCGCCCCGCCCGGCAGCCGCCCGTGCGGGGCGGATTTTTATCGGTAAATTTTCAGCCGGGGGAAGACTTTTCTAAAAGAGGGGAGGGGGTGATCCTATAATAGAGAGACTTTTTATGGGGCCGGCAAAGTACTTGTTTGTTAATTCACCCGCACCCGAATTATTACTGTTAACGCTAACCCCAACTTTAACCCTAGCGGATCGGGTGCGGACGAATCAACGGACAAGAACCGCCGGCGATATTTTAATAAGAGGGAGACATGTCAATTCCGTGATTATCTCTCCCCGGATGGATTTTTCATGGGAGAGACATTTTAATGTGACACCGGCTATGCAGCGATGCGGGCAATTGCAGACGGACGATCGTATAACGTCGGTCAGACAAATAGCGGCGACCTGTTTCATTGACGCATATTTCACGCTTCGCTAACTAACTACTTTCGCCGAGGACACTCACTTCGTGTGTGTTCCGACCATCCGGATATATACCCGGGTTCCGGTCAGCGATCACCCTGTGTGCACTCGCCTATCACTACGCTCTACTACTCTAATATGTCGTGGTGGATTTCGTTCAATATGTCGCCGACTTTTTGTCTGCTTTCGAATTTTTGTGGACTTTTTGATGGACGGTAGTGTAAAGCCTTGTTCATGTCGACAAACTAAACTCAACTCAACTCAGCCGACCCAGTTTTCAATTCCAGTGCGTGAAATTTGGTGACGAAATGAGTGATGGTTACTAAACCGAAACCACAATGTCAGCACCTAGACGTTCGCAATCGCAATTCGCAAGGCTTCGCGCGTAATTAAACGTAGGCCTACTGCTATATGCAAGTGAAGTAGGACTATGTTGTTCTTAATGCCCCGTATGAAAAAAATTTCTCTGGCATGTTTTCCGTGTGTTTCTTATCCTTATCAAGTTTGACAGAATTATTAACGCAATTATCGCAACGGTTTTTCTTTTTCATAAAGCGCATAGACCTATTTGCCTCACATTGGCGCTGTAATGTTTGCAGTGCTTAGCGTGGAAAATCTCCAAGCGCGCACGCTGCCATTGGTCCATTGTGAATCACTCCAGTTGAGTTGAGTTTGTCGCTATGAACACGGCTTAACAGTGAGAACGTTGGACTAAACTTAGATCAGAAGGTTGCTTGATGTTTGCTTGATCGTGTAAACGGGGTATAAGTTGTGTGTGGTTGTTGCAGTTCGCGCTGTTACTCTGTCTTATACTCATAACTGAGATCGTCGTCGTTGTCGTCGTCGGCGTCTTTCGTGCTCAGGTATGCGATAAATTAACGCCAAATTCTGTGGCGTCGTGGCAGGGGGGATGGGGCAGGAAACGAATAGATTTTAAGCTGTCCGAAAATTGTTAAAAAAATATTTTTTGTCGAAAATTTTGTTATCCAAAAACGCCAAATTTGGGGCTAAAAACCACCACTTTGAAAAAATTAAAGGTTAAAATTGAAATTCTGAGCACCCACAATCTTCTCCGTTAGAAACTTGCAGTGCTTGTCCAAAAATTCCAAATTTCTGCCCGCTTAATGTTTAAACTCACGACACAGTGTCACACTCATCTCTTCTTTCCTGTTTTTCTCCCCCTCCCCCGCCATCCATCCGGCAGTAATAACGACAACGGATGTCCGGATTTGTCCCGGCCGCTGCCGTAATTTATTTCCATTTTTCTTGTGTATGTGTACATAGCGTCGCTCGCCATGCACATAAACGACGTTTATGATAATCCGTATTTGTTCATTTGGTCTCTAAATCGTACTAAAGCTATTCAGCGCAGGTGGATGAGACAGTAGCTCTGACAAATGCACAAGCGTACTTTTGCGGCACGGCCAGGAATTTGTCTGGGAAGGTAAACTTCTGAGGCCCGAAAAATACGCAAGGGTTTTGTGTTCCGTACGTTGCGTACGTTGCATTGCATGGTAACTAGGCTTTTAAGGCGCGTACAGAAGACCGTAAATAAACTAAACTTAATTTAACTGACATGGTTTAGTTTTTGACGAACTGACCAATGGGCAAGCAGTAATACATTACAGTAAACATCACCGTCTAACGACGTCGGTGGTCTACGTGACTACGCTCACGTACACGTCAACCTATGACCGACAGAATCGTCCTGCTTGGCCATTGGTCAATTCGTCAAAAACTAATAGGGTGTTTACACGATCCAGCAAACGTCCAGCAAACATCCAGCTGGCTCGGCCATTGTAACTTATTATAGCAGCAAACGTTCAGCATTAGCACGTGTATTTTGAATACATTTGCTGGAAGTTTGCTAAACGTTTGCTGGGTCGTGTATACACCCCATAAACCACGCGAGCTCAGTTCAGTTACGTCGCTCTGTGCGCGCCTTAAGAGCCTGGACGTGATCTAGTAAGACTACATTATTATGAGTAATACGCGAAATGTTTATTGTTGTGGTTTAATAGATATTGTCGCAGATGGAGGTGTTGCTACTTCATCAGATCCGACATCAGTACAACAGGACCGGAAAACCGTTCAATCGTACCCAACTTAATCCACAAATCATCTTTTCTCAACACGTCACAGTTGTCATGGACGCTATACAGGTCAAGGTAGGTGGACCCACGTGTGCTGCTTTAACCTGTTTAGGCCTACTTGCTAGTTGGTGTCTGACTCTGAATTAGGCCTATGTCAAATGCTTTTTTCTGTTTTGATTGCTACTTTCGCTAAGCAGACAAACTAAGTCTACTAGGCCTAAATGTAGTGAATAATGTTAGGCATCATATAGTTACTTATACTGCTTTCTGACTACTTTAAAATGATAGCTATAACTATTAACCACTACAAGACCGTGCTTCTTTTAAGTCTTAACTATTAAGATATTAAGATAAGGATTACGTTGCTACATGTAGTTTTACGTTTCAGAAATGTAAAAAAATTTTTTGCTAATCACGCAGTCTCCTAAAAATATGCCGCGGAGTATCACGCTAAAAAGACAATGTTGCAGCAGCTGTATTGTTTTTATTTTTATGTGTTTATTTATTTATCAGTTTGCCACTGAGAGTTACATAATAGTTGCTGGTGGCGTGAAACGTGCATGTGTCGTCGTAGTTTAACTGTTGCGGAGTGCTGGGTCCGGGCGACTATCGAGATAGCGCTTGGTTCAACCGTACCCGTCATGTGGACGAACTGTTCGTGCCGTCATCATGTTGTCTGGACGCGAGTCAAAAACGACGAAAGTCTTCGTCCTCCAAGTCATCGTCAGTCGATGAACCACGCGTCTGCCAACTAGATGCCATTCTGCTGTCGGAGCCTGGCCACAAGCCGCCCGTCACTGCGCTCAAGACTAGGGTTAGAGCAGTCTGTTATTGGCTCACGTCGTTGCAAGCCGTAGGCTATCGACCCTTATTTTCAGACATCGTGTCTGTGGCTGTTTGCGCCTGTCTGTTCGCAGCACGGTTTGATGCCGTATCTATAGACAGCGTCCGCGCTACGCTGCAAAGCTTGCAATGTCGCGAGCCATATCACCTACCGGCTAATCATTATCATTTTTCGCCAACTATCACAAAGTCCCAAGCTTGAAAGTTAACCAAGGTCTAAATGCCTGCAGCGGTCGACTAATCGGATGGAAAAGTGTTTTAAGAATAAGACTGCATTGTCTTTTTGCAAAAGCACGGACAAACTTTAAAACAAGAATGTGGTTTTTCTGCAGTCATCGGTGATGTCGGTGATACATTTTCCGATCTCTTGCACCAGTTCTATGGCTTGATAATTTTACGAGCCTAATGTTTCGATAGCAACTATTAAAATATGTACTTTTACTATTATTTTACTGTGATGTATGTAATTCAACAGTACTTTCACGCCGTTAAAACAAAAAAAAACACTCAATTACTTATATAATTACTTGCTTACTTATTTCTTCCGTCGAAAAAAATATATGTTGTCTGGTATGTCCAATTGTTTCTCCGTCTGTTTGATCGTTTGTCTGTTTGTCTGTCCGCTATAATTATTAAAGTGTTATGAACAATTTTGATGCAATCTTTGGACGTCTGTGATGTGGCCCAGTGGTCAAGCGATTAGATTTTGGCGCAGATTCACATTCCAAAAGCTTTTTAAATAACAGTCGCATTAAGCCCGTTGTATTAGCCAGATGGCAACATTATTCTCGTCGAAGATTTAAGATTTTTAGTCGCTTCTGGTCGTGCCCTGAACGAAATATTAACGAATTAAGTAAATAAATCTAATAAGACAAGCGGGTGGTAAAAAGCAAAAGCATAATTTGGCGTACGATTACCCGGTTTAAATGCATCTAGGCTACGTTTATTCGGCAATGTTACCTGGTACAGCGAATTAATAAGCTCGTTAACGAAAGTGTTGACACTGTATTGTGTCGTCATCTTGTGAATGTCAACGTAAAATAAAAATATTAAAGTAAAGTAAACATCTCTATCCACATCGCTCGTGAATATAGCATAATCGACATTTTTACGTTACAAAAATTCATGTTTGTTATCAACACTGGCAAAAAGTATTGCGATAGCAATAGCAATACTTGACGGAAAAAGTATTGCAATATTGATTGCAATATTTTTTACAATACTCCACTATCCACACGCCCGAATAAATTTTGAATTTTGCCTCTGTGTACAAATTTTTCTAAATTTTGGGTTGACTATAGACTACGTGATAACGTGGTCAGGCCAGAATTATTTAAATAATAAAAAGTCGTGTTAACATGTTATATTTCGTTCAGTTTTTTTCACACGATCAAACAGAAGAATAAAAACATTTTTTGCATATTAAACAGCGTCTTCACGATTACAGTGTCAAAAAGCATTGCCTCCAAGTATTGCAATATTTCACTGCTAAAAGTATTGCAATACCACATGCAATACAACACATGCAACTAAAATTGCAATATCTGTTGCAATACTAAAGAGTATTGCAATACTTATTGCAATAATTGCAATACTGCTATATTAACAACCCTGCAAAAATTCTATTCTAGCGCAAAACTTCGCAGAAATTCAAACACGTTTTCTTGCGTATTTTTGCTTAGGCCTACGTCTAAGCCGATTGACTACCCGTTACAAGAAAGCTTACACAACCGTAGCCTAGTTGGCAGTTGTACAAGCTACAAATGTAACTTTAAAATATTTTTAAAAAGTTCCGCTATTTGTTTGCAACATTTTCGACAAGTTCCGTACAATTTCCTTTAACATAAAATTTAAACTTTGACAGATTTGCCACTTTGTGCTCATAATACATAACCGTAGGCTATTGATGTGTGTTCGTGTATTTTCTTATTGTTGTTTTTTTGTCATTTTATTATATTATTGGTATTGTGATTTACGAAACTTTTATGTACCTTGTGTATGATTTAACATTAAATAGCAAATAATATGTTACAGGGTTGTCAAAGATCGCTGAGTGCGTGGTACATCGGGAATACAGTCCTTTACATTTCAGTCTCCGTCGTTATTATCGGTCTTCAGGTATTATAAACCTAAACATCGAGTTCGGTTTAATACGATATATGAATTACTTACTTAATTACTTACAAATTTATTATATTTTAGCTTCGGTGATAAAAAAAAATAAATATGCCGGCTTGATGTAGTGGTTTCGCTCAGCTAAGTTGTTCTACATTGGGCCCGGTTAGTACTTAGTTGGGTGATTGTCGTCAGACAGTTAAACCATCATTTTGTATGTAACCAGCCACCCGAGTCAACTCAGCCTGGCCATCCCTCTGTGGGTAGGCGCAGTGAGTACCATACAAACTCAGATGTTAGCAGACACACTGTGCGATGCAATAGATTAAATTTTAACTTTAAAAAAAAGAAAACAGATGATCAAAAGGATTTTAGATGATAGTCGTTATGTCATTGCATCTACTATACGATATTATTATTGACGTGACTCGAAATGGTAACAATTGAAATTGTGTAAATCGTTAAAATTTTCAATGATTAATTTTATGACAAGTAGCTAATTCGCGCAGCAGCTCTTATTTCGCGGTGATTTTAAGAATGTTCTTGTTTCAGCTGCTGGATTTGGCGGCGGCTGCGACTTTGATGTCCTGGGTTCGTCAGAAGCATGCCAACTGTCAGTGGAGTGACGACAGTGACTTCGGATAAACAATATAAGCTACCTGCGCGAAACACGTATAGGGTGGTCGAAGATACAGAAATTTGAAACAAAATGTACTAAGAACATCAGAAATTGTTTTAGTATGTACTATATAAATTTGCACGTTATTTACTTTGGTTTATTTTAGCGGTGCGAAGCAAAAACAAATGTCCGGAAAAAGTCATCATTCGTCAGGATAATTTGTCTAAAAACGGAAAAAGAAAAAAAAACAAAATAACGTAGGTAGATAGATATAGGTAGGTAGATAATATAGGCTTATTATTTTATGAGCAAAAAATCGGAATGGAGAAAGACAATTCGCAGCGCAGCCTATCCACCGTGTTAGAACGGATAGAGGCATAGACTATTGTCCAAAAGGCTTTTGGGATGTGGCGGTTAAATACAGGGTGGGCCAAAAAACTGGCGCAATGTTTTTATACGTCGATAACTTCCCGATTTTCAAAAAAATTTTATTGTTGGAATCAGGAGAAAATTTGTGGCAACATTATTACTGTAGGTCCTACCACACCTTAAGCGTGCAGCTACACTACCTGGTGAAATATCAGTGTCTTAAAAGTAACAATTAAAAAGGCGATATCTGTAACGACACATTTTTAAAAAAATAAACAACAGAAAACAATCTGTTTATTGTCTCAGTTATTGTCACATCTCGCAGTTTTCTCATCAAAGTTGTTTAATGTGTTCGCCTTCTGAATGATGCACTCAAGACGGTGACGCCAATGAACAATGGCGCGATCATCTAAACGCTGCAAGTTTGCCCCACTCAGTGACGATCGTCTGCTTCAGCTGGTTCATTGTCGTGAATTGTCGACGTTGATAGACCATTTGTTTTAGGACCCCCCAAACAGCATAATCGACCGAATTTAAGTCCGAGTAAATTGGCTCGATCAACGTTGATCACGCAATTGGCCAGTGTCGTCGCCAACTTAAGTGCAATGTCTGTTATTTTACAAGGTAGTGTAACGACATATGATGTGTCAAGAGATCTTTAGTGACAGTGTTGCTACAAATTTTCTTTTGATTTTGACAGTGAAAAAATTTTGAAAATTGGTTTCTATTTGATAAAGTTATTAGCGTATAAAAAACTGTGCCAGTTTTTTTTGGCCCACCCTGTACATTTGATAAGATTATGAGTCAAAAAAATGACGGCCGGCTTGATCACCCTATAGGCGTACTTATTATCCACTGTACACCGTGTCCGGAAAAACATCCTGAAAATTTTTCATTGTACACTGTATCCCAAAAAAACATCCCCGACATTTTTGACTGTAACTTGAAAACCAATTATCAGATTTTGATAATATTTGGTAAGAATATTCTTGACACAACTTGCCATCAGTTTCCCACTTCACCCAATGTATGCTTCTGCACTACCTTGGGAATGCAGATCAAGCGAAATATGTGTTAAAATAAACAGAAAACCTATAAAAACATCTCCGACATTATCGATCGTAACTTAAAGAAAGATCAGCAGATTTTAGTATTTTTTGGCAAAAATATTTCTGACACAACTGGCTATTAAACGAGTGTTTTAGTTTTCACCTTACCCAACGTCTGCTTTTGCACTACCTGGGGAAAGCAGACCAAGCACAATACGTGTTGAAGTGAATTGAAAAAACGTCAATAAATTCCATCTATCCTAATTTGTGGGCCCCAACAGCTGGTCTATTACAAGGTTTGACTGTCATGCAGCAGTGTGTCGTCCAGATAAAGTTTAGGAATCTTTGTGAAGTCAAGAAGTGACTGGTACAGCCTGCATTGGTATGGAGCAGAACTTTATCGATACTGCTGTCAACGAATGGAGAAAGCGTCTCCTTGCCTG
>Ga0056128_1004514_pt1 | contig 17426 bp, 8 predicted proteins | sample WorMetLIZISLAND2_FD_71113 | JGI IMG/M metagenome (GOLD analysis project Ga0056128, IMG submission 71113) | Marine gutless worms symbiont microbial communities from Max Planck institute for Marine Microbiology, Germany - Olavius geniculatus... ... | reverse complement strand
TATTACAATTATTCTTAGAGTTGAGAAATCCGACCTGGGATTGAGAAATCAGTCACCGGATTGGGTCGGCAATGACTACTGACTGCCAGCGGTGTGCCTGTACCACGGACAGGAGCAGGCGTCGTGGGTGTGCGAATGTGACGACGTCCTGGTGCATCAGATTGAGATGGAAGTGAAGAAGATATTCCACCACCACTATAGTCTGGAACAGTGGGCCGGTTGGTTTGACGACATGACGACACATCTACTGCAGGAACACATCGGCAGCCCGGACTTTGCTCGCGTCGCTCGACAACTCATTCTTAAGTGGATGTTTTATAGGTTTGTAATCTCAGATCAATAGTCTTTTGTTCAGTCTGGCACTTTTCATTTTCTTCCTCTGTGTGGAATAGATGCATCAGTTTCCATAAAAGATATAAGCTGTTGGAAATGGCTCCAGTCTTAAGATGCCATTTCAAATAAAGCTTTAGGCATCGGCAGTAGGTAATGTGAAGGATAGTGTTGAAGTTGTCGTAATCCACTCTACCAGTAGCGAAGGATTGTGTTATGCCTACAGAATACTAAACTGTTATATTTTTGAACCTGATTGGCTTCCATTTTTTGGCCGTTTCATTCTACATAATTTCCTGTTCTGTTGTCTGCAGTAGACCAGGCTGGCAGCTTTTCATCTGCTTAGCGAATATCGGAATCTTGTATGTTACTACATCATGTACATTTTGATCTTTCAAGAAATTTCTTAGGGAAAAGTTATGGCTGAGATTGATCGACTGCTTTGGCATGGTTTGTTATATTTCTGCCAAATGTGGTTTAAACCATGGTGTAAACCAGTTAAACCCTCAAGTTGTAGAAACATGTTTATTACGAGAAAAAAAAGTAACCGTCCTAACCAATAGCTGAGTATTTTGCTATGCCTACAAATTTCACTGTCAAAGCAATTTGTCAATCTGATCTATAACTTTGTCTCTTTCAGGCTGATAAGGAGGCAGCCTAGTTACCATATAATGACTAGGAAATTGCATTGGCCTGGTTTTATTGTTATTAGAGAAATGTGGCAAATCATTCACCAGTGGGCCTCTCGCTAGCATGACATGGCAGGTGTCGTTGCCACAGGTTCACTGCACCAATGACTGTGAAGTATTATGTGTAAGTAAGTAACTAAAGTGTAAATTTATATAGCGCATACTCAAAAAGATCTCTAATGTGGCAAAAACGTCACCAATGGGCCTCAGTTCCCTCTATTTTTCGCTCGCGTGTTTTTTGCCACTGAGCCTGAAAGGGTTGTCCTGTTGAATTTCTCGAAAATTTGCTATACGATGTACAATGATGTGTCGATGTTGCATTTGCAGTTCGCTGGTGCTGCGAGATCTGACGCTCCGCAGCGCGTCCAGTTTTGGTGCGTTTCATCTCATCCGCTGTTTGTTTGATGAATATCTGTTCTACACAGTGGAACATAAAGTCGCCGCTGCAACCGGAGTGTCGGTCGTTGCTGCATTCAGCAACATCAAACAGGTTTGCTGGCTCCTGGTGTTATTTCAAAGGTAGAAAACAAGAAGCCCAGATGTCGCTAGGATAGACGACCATACTGGTTGTTAGTGACCTTCAAGGTCATCCAAGGTCGATGATTTTCATGTCGTTTGAAAGGCAATATGCGACTTCCTATCAGTGATCAATAGCAACCTAAGCTCTGTTTTTGCACCGTTTAGCCACAGTACATTTGTTACAGATGGACAGATGGATGACAACTATGACAACAGTTCGATCATTACTTAAGTACGGTCGGCTAATAATTATCCTTGTATGAGTTTTACTAGCTTACCATTACACTGGTAGATTATAAAGTACCGATTTTGAGTTTTGTTAAAATGGCTTAGTTTTCCACAGTAATTTTAGGTCGGGCTGGTTACCCAACAGAGAACATTAGGGCAGCAGCTGTCAAAAGGCTAAATGCCTTTCCTTTAGCACAATCATCAGCAATGCATAAATTGCCAGGTCAAAATTTTTTTAGGTATTGCTAGTAGATCATCATATTATCGTAGCTCTCCGTACTTTAACTTTGAACTATGTGCTATTTTGGTAACGTTTTTTGCTTATACGATCATCTGGGAATATACCATCTGTTTTGAGTGTAACCTAATGACCAGGTGGCACTGGGTGACTTCACTTCACTTTTTTTTTCGCTGAGCCTTTTCGCTGAGCCAAAGCTAAAGCTGAATGCTAAAGTCTGTACTTAGACCAAAGTTAAACTAAACAATTAAAAATGGCGGAAAACCAGTAAACCTAACAGGAAATAAATCAACCAATTATGCTTTAACTTGCTTATTTAATTGTGCCGCGCCTGCAAATGATGTAATTACGTAACGTCTTGCGTCATTGTGTAGCCATTATGGCGTTTATCCATATAGAACTGTAAATAATCACCATGTTTTCACTCAGCTAAAGTCAAAAGTCTAAGTGGATTCCGGCTCAGCGAAATCACTTCACTTTTTGACTTAAGTAGGTACTTAGACCGAAGTTTAGACTCAGTGAAAGTCTCAGCGAAAGTCTAAGCCAAAAAGTGAAGTCACCCACTGTAGTCTAAACACTTGCTGCCATTGTCCATACTATTTTAATTATTACCAGCGTACAGTTGATTTGTGGATCTGGGCAGTCAAATGAATAGAGGCTATTAGGCCTATTCAGTCTTTGGTGTTTCTCCACAGGGATGGACATGAGATTTTTCAGGCTGAGACGAGATTTAAGAAGCATACCTATGAGACTGACTTGACTCTAGATGTGTCTCTAGATGGCAGGGTTCCTACATGTCAGGGAAAACTGGAAAAAGTCGGGGAATTTGTGTGGTCAGGGAAAGGTCAGGGAAAAATATTATTTAAGTCAGGGAAAATTATCTTCGATCATGCAGACTGCAGATATCTGTGATTTTTTGTGTCCCCAAATGTTAAAAAGCAGGAAAATTTGTGGCTTCCATTGAACATTTAAAAGTTAGAAAGTTTCAGTTTCAGGTGGGGGTTTGCCCCCCCCCTGATCCATCGACCAGGGTCTCTGTTGTTTGCATATTGCTCCATTAATACCGTTTCATTGTTATTATATAGTGTACCATTTCTGACTTTTGTGCGATAGGGTTATTGTTTTGATAAAGTCAGGGAAATTGTCATTTTATGATAGGAAAAGTCAGCAAAAGTCAGGGAATTTTGCTACAGAAGACCTTTAGGAACCCTAAGTGGTCTCAAGACTGTGAGTCATTTCAGATACTTCTTAAGTCTCATCTCAGCCTGAAGCGTTTCATGCCCATCCCTGCGGAGAGACACAAGACTGTCTTGTGATGTTAGTTCGTCTCAAGATGGACTTGAGACGTCGAGACTGAGGTTGCATCCCTGTCTCTCTATCAGGCACAATCAGCGGCATCCTGGGTCAAAAAAGTTGCCAGGGCAAGTAGCAAGTATCCAACAGACACTGCAAATTTCAAACGGAGGAAATTGTTGGTGCTCAAAATTTCACTTTTGCCCCTGAATTTCCCCAAAATGGAGGGGAGGGGGTTTCAGCCTCACATTTTGCATTCTTGGATGAAGATATTTCGGACTAAAACTAGATTTTCCGACTGCCCAAAATGTAGTCCTGCTCCCTCCACCATGATGCCACTGGGTAGGGGAATTTGTCTTGACTTTGCGTTATTGTTCTGTGCTGTTTTGCAGTTTGTTGATTTCTCGCGAGTCCCGCCGTTGTCCGCCTACATGGACCAGTCGTATGCGCCACCAGACGTCAGCCATGACGGCGATTCATTGGTCGGCCCTTCACAGCAAGGCTACACTACCACCGTCAGCCAGTGGTAGCAATATGCCAGTGTTCGACTCTATCAATGTCGAATTCAATACTGTATTACTTCATGTGGTTGCATTTTCCACACTTGCTCATTGGACGTTTCACACAGTGGATGCAGTATTACTTGTACAGGGTTTTTATAAAAAGGACCCTTTTTTGTTTTTTCATAATTTGCTCACATTATGAGCAATTTATATGAAATTTTTACCAGTTGTAGATGAAGAAATACTAATTCAAAATATTTGAACAAAATATGGCAGTTGATTAAATATTCTTTGCTAGTTGTGATGTAACGCTGACATCATAATGTGTTACAGATACAAACTTGCTAGTCTCAACTGGTGCTGTTAGTTGCTACCCTGTTTCGATGGTGAACTTAAAGGTCCATGGCCACGGTCAAACTCACTCGCGCAATTTCTGTAGATTTAAATTAGACATTTAACCTCGCATATGTAATATGTCGGTTTGAGCTTCATAAATATATGAAATTAATGTGTGAATTCAAACGAAATGCGGCATTACGTTACGTTATGCAAAATATTCTAATCTATCAGTGCCTGCAGTGACATCATGGCTCTAGCCCATATAGGTCATGAATATTAATGGCTAGCTGACGACGTCATCATTCTAGGCTAGGCCATATCCTATAGACGTCATGAATATTAATTCATGACGTCTATAGGCTAAACTCATGACGTCACCGCAGGTCATCATGGCGGCGCGTTTTCTACGTCGTTTTTGTAGATCGTCGACTTCAAAGGTAAATTTTTCCGTGTTGACAAAACGCTGGGCGCCGATATTACTGTCAAAGTTATCATAAAATTCTGCACTTTCAGGAAAATGGATAAAATGTATATGTGAATTTTGGTGACCACGGACCTTTAATCTGGTTCGCTAATGAAAAATGCTTATCGTGTAAGCACTGAGCAACATGGAAACGTGAAATCAGGCGTCTTGTGATCCACAAACTCAACATCTTGCAAGCTCGGTGTGCTAGTTAACTGTCTTGCTCGAACATGTGAAAGACCAACTGTCCGCACAGACACGTAAATTTGATCGCTTTGCACGTTTTTGTGGCTGCAACTGTAAAACTTCGAATATTTGACGCCAAACAAACCAGATTTTTCACCATTGAATCAGAGTAGCAACTGGCAGCACCAATTGGGATTAGCCTGTTTGTAGCCGCGACACATTACAATGTCAGCGATACATCACGACTAGCAAAGAATATTTAATCAACTGCCATGTTTTGTTAAAACATTTCGCATTATTGTTTATTCAGCTACAACTGGTAAAAATTTCATGCAAATTGCTCATCATTTGAGTGAATTATGAAAAAAAAACAAAAAAAGGGGTCTTTTTTATGAAACACCGTGTATATCGTGTTGAATGGCAAAACATCCTGTATGTTGTTGATGACATTTCAAGACAAGAAATTTGAGCTAATGCTCACAAGACGCACAAAAGCCTATAGCAGTTTCTGTTCGCAAACTGTCAGTCAATCTCCAGCCTTTTCATTGCAGTTCATTCTTTGAGAGTGCACTGCAGCCGAAGATCGCAAAAATCAATGAAACCACTTATTTTGAAAGTTTGGGGTCTTTCAAAGTCATCAATGTTGGTCATGTGATAAGCAGCACGCCCATGCCTATCTGCAACCGGTAAAATAATGACTTTTACGGGGGTACCACTCTTTGATGCCCTCGTGCGCAGGTTTCCTTGAACCTAGAAAATCTAAACTTGGACCATCAAAATCTACGTTCAGTGCTGAAAATTTCATATGCAGCTTCTCCATGTCTATCGAAATTGATTTCGGTGCAATTCGCTCTAGGGAAATGTGTCTTGTAGCCCAAAATTGCCAAAAAAATCCGCAAAAACCCCTATTTTGGCATTTAATATCATCCAAGGTCATTGGATTCGGTGGCAATCGAGAGCCAGTGTACGACTTCCTATTAGTGATTAATAGTAACCTAGGCCCTATCTCGCACCGTTATCGAGATACAATGACTTATTGGCAAATTTTTCCTACCCCCTCTCATTTAGCGACTTTGTTCGGGGTGACTCCCTTGAAATTTATGAAAAAGCTTTACAGTTCCTGAAACTAAAGTCTTCCAGGCAGCCGACGGTGAAGATTTTGTTATCCTAGCTTGCACCGCTTTTGACTGATCCACCCATGTGACAGACAGACGGACGGACAGAATTGCGATGGCTAAGACACGCTAAAGCAGTACCTGCTTTCACACCTAAAAATTGAAAGCAACTTTTTACGTGATGAATTGTTCAGACTTCTTCCCCCAGCATTTCTAATGTTTTTGTAAAATGCATTAATAAATAATGAACAGATCTCGTTATATTTTATTTTCTAATGAAATAAATGTTTAAGCAGCATTTTGAGGAACTTGATAGCTGTTTAAGGTTAGGATTTTTTGCCATAGTCAACTGTATGTGTAGGTACAATACTTGCCGTCGATGTGCAGTGTTGAGGCACTGGTATATATATATTGTTCGTAGGGACGCAGTTTACAACAGTGACTGTTGCATCGATAGTTTTCATTCTTGTGCTTTGCTTGTTGTCGAATGCTGCATTAGCCGTGAATACGTTAGTCTTATAGTTCAGTGAGCTATAGCGATAGCTTATTGGAGAAAATGATTATCGTTCATCAAATACTTGATGTTATTGCATCTGAAGTATGATGTGTTTTAGTGACCTGACTAATCAAAAACTTAACAATTATAATGTTTATTAATCGTTAAATTTTTAGAAAATAATCATTCCCTGGATATGACAAACACTTGGGATCTATTAATGATAACATAAACCTACTGTTGTTGCTTATTTTATTTGTGTTACCGTGTCTGAATAATGTAAAGTTTATGGCAACTTTGGACAGTTATCTCTTGTGCATAAATTTTTAATAATTACAATCCGACGTTTTAACTTCGCAACGTTTCAGGTGAGGAGATGAGATTTATTCATTCTTGTTCTGCAGTTTATTGCTGAATGTATTAGTTAATAAAATCGTCATATTTGTCCAAGTTATCACTTATCACAAGAGCTCAAAGTATAGTTCACGTTTTTTTCTTAGTTTACCGTTTTTTTTGTGTTGCTTGTCTGCCGTATTGGCGAATAAACGTACTCATTACACAGAAAACCATCACAGGGTGGCGACAAAGTACGAGACAAAAATTCCCCTGGTTTTTCAGAGCCATAAACGTACTTTTCCAACCAAAAGTAATTGTAATAATGATAATCAGGGTAAGCTCCCCCATTGGGGTCCAGCTGCAGATGTTTTTAAAGCATTTTTGCACACCGCAAACCACTTGTGGTGACACTATTTTGTTTGTTACAATTTTTGCACAAGGTTGCGCAGAATTCCCCACAGTTTTCCGGATTCAGATAATTCCCCAATATTCCAAGTTTGTGGCCACCCTATATCAGGTTACCAGGAATACAGTAAGTAGTTGGAAAAATAAAATGTTGAGCTCTGTACTGATCTTCTACAAAAAAAAACAACCAGCTAGCTACAAATATCGATGCTTTAGTAATAAACTACCATCAAGTTGTTAGGGGAACTGCACATGACAGTATCTCGTGTTCAGTATATACTGTCCATCACTCCATCATTAGTAATTGCAATCCCGGAATACTGCCAGTTTTAGCCAATCCTGGGATTGACGGCATCTCAATCCCGGGATTTTGGGATCACCAAAAAATCACCGAAACTTTACTTTTTCAAGTGTTTAGATGCTAAGATAACTATTTTAATATGGCTGCCTTATGGAAATTGTTCGTGTGTGTAAGAGTGCATTCTGGCAGTCTCATCACTTGCAACACTTACTGGTAGGGGCCTACTGCAATTTACGCATGAAATAGTTCTAGCAGGTCTACTATAGTGATACTAAATAACAAGGTTCCCATGAGTCTGGAAAGTTCTAGATTTTTTCTTGAAAATTTCAGGACCTGGAAAGTGCTGGAAATTAAAGCTTAAGGTTCTGGAAACTACTGGAAAAATATCCTTGAAAATCACACAGTTCTTCATAAGTTCAAATGGAAAACAAGTAGCAATAGTATATCACCTAGTTTGTGTTGACTGTTACTTACTTGAATATTGCATAGGCCTACAACAGTTGAAAATTTTTTCTGCTTGCTTCGCTCACTTAAATACATACTTTTTTCTTTATATTTCAACATTCATGGGCTAAGTCCTAGATTTTTTTTGTCAGAGTGAGAACCCTGAAATATAGACCACCATTTAAGTCTAATCCCGAAAAGGGATCCTGGGATTAGAAATTTCCAAATCCAGGATCCCGGGATTGAGAAAACAGTCCCGGAATTGCAATCACTATTTATCATAACATGCATAAATCAAAGTCATTTATGACTCGATCATTTAATGAAGAACCACATCAACAGAACAGCATGCTAATGCTAGACAACCTTACCACAGAAACAGAACCTTAACGATCACACCGAAATTGCACAGTAGTAACTACACGTGTTCCATCTGGCTACAGTTGCAACCGTGCTTCATCGTAGCTCATCCATATATTCAATTATATTGCCTCGTACCAACATTCATGCAAAAAAAATACACAAGTCAATCAGAGCTATTTACAGTTAATGTCAACATAGTTAATTAATATGTTTGTGTACTTACATAGAACACCCTGCCATAACTCTTATCGGTCTGAAAATAAGCACATCCTAACAAGGCCTCCGAGACAGCTATCAATAATGCCCGAAAGCACACAGGAATTTATACCTGACAGTGTACCCGCTAATCCGTGATGAAACCAAGGCACTAAAACTTAACAAGCATATAATGTCCAACGGATCGGCAAATCATACAACCAAAAACAGTTTAATCTACCATCTACAAAAATGATGCACAACTGCACAGATTCGTAATAATCAGAAACAAAACTACTGCCGTATAAGATTCATTGTATATTCACTGAATATAATGGGCGAAATAAGCAAAATGTATCAGCAAAACATCTACAAACTGAGGAGTTTGGTGTCGACATAATTCTACGGCATGCAATGAGAAAGACCTACCGCAACGTGGACAGTAAAGGCATAAAATAAACACAAGCAACGGCACTATGACAACATACAAAATGCTGATTAGTACAATCGATCATCTGACATATTTCACAATATTGCTACTACAATACTTCATTCCAAAGCTATTTGTTAATGTACAGTTATTCATGCATAGTCCCATTCAGGAAGCATTGCCAGGACACTGAACAGTAATGTATCATGAAATTACTACCCTTACTACTACACTTACAACAGTCAAATTCATGCTTTTGTTACTTTCACATACCGTAATCTTTTAAAAATCACCAGATATAAGAATATCGTATAGCTGAAACTCTGTTTAGAGCTCAGTACCTGTTTTATTTTATTTTTTGCTTCTCAAATTATTTGCCAACTACCTACACAGCTGCCTATTGTCAAGACAGACGAGAATGATAAAATAAACAAACTGTCAAAGGCGACTCCCAAGACGGTGAGCATGCAGAGAAATAAATTAGCAATGTGCTGTCTTAACTGGAACCACACAGTTACTGCTCAATGCAGCATGACAATGGAAGAACGTGACTGCTGAACTAGGAACAAACCTGAGGAGATCAAGTTGTTAAGATATGTAAACTATACACCACAGTTGTGAGAATTTCATCTGCACTATTACGGATGTACAATGTTCATGGCATGATAAAAATGGCTATAAAATTCACAAAATGTCTAACACTATTAGCACGCAGAACAGAAAAGCTTTCAGAAAATGATCTTCATTTCAAGACAAGGAACTCCTTTTTGTTCAACTTTCTTATGTAGTTAATGTGAACTGTTACATAATTTGGAAAACTAATAAGAAGATATGTTAGCGGCAACATATATTCTGTATTCTTTAGCTCGCTTCAAACAATATAACCAGCAGAATAACATAACAAAGTACTTATGAATGAACATAAATGTGACAAATGCACATGAGGAAGGGGTAGCAAATAGAGCTAAACAAACCCAAGAAAGAAATTAAATATAACTGATTATTTATGCAGATTACTGAAACACAACTGCAGGCAACACAAAATCACTCCCACCTACATGCAGGCTATCATAAAACTGAACATGGCAAGCCAGCAATTTATGGAGGTCAACCAAGCAGGATTTCATGATATCCCTTTGGGGCCCATGTAGCCTAGTTGCAGTGACTACAAAAGTGAAATTAGTTTCTGTATACTAGGTTAGTGCATGATTCGACTTCGGTTTGATTTTATTGTTTTATTAGAGAAATGTAGCAAATCATCTACCACTACAGGGTGGTCCAAAAAAAAACGGATACCCAGTTTTATTTTTGAAATAACTTCTGTAATTCAGCACCGATTTTAACCATTTTTTCACTGTTACAAGCAGAAATTTATGGCGCGTAAACGTGAAGTTCTTCCACCCACCGCACCTTTATTGTGTGACCACATTATGTACAAACACTGTACAGGTGGACACTGCAGGAGGATGGAGCGCCAGCGCACACCGCCCAGACCTGTAAAAAGAGCACATCAACTTCATTGAACCTCACATGTGGCCTCCAAATAGCCCTGATCTTAATCCCATGGATTACGCTATTTGGGGTGCTCTACAGTGAAAAAAAAATAAACTGGGTATCCGTTTTTTTGGACCACCCTGTAGGCCTCTGGCTAGCGTGTGGCTAGCATTATTGTTGCCGCTGGGTCACTGCACCAACGACAACAAAGTACATAATTATGAGGCAAAAAACGTCACCACTGGGCCTCAAGTCCTCCTATAATGTCACTGGCAAGTTCATTGCCACTGGGCCCGCCCGATAGGGATGTCATTCGAAGAGACTGTCTGAGCAGTATAACCAAACCTGTAGATTGTAGAGCCGGTTCAGGGTGGACTAAAATACTATTAAATTATTAAATTAGTACTGCAGAATGCATATGCAATACTGCACGTTCGAACATAAACCTCAAGACGAGACATAAGCTTATCTATGACCACAACCTAGTTAACCAAATCCTTAACAAATGCCATTAAATGCAGGTCATCATGTCCACAAAGGCAACACTCATCAGCAGTTTGTAATGCAGAAAACGGGACACCACATCAGACCTTCAGCAAGCAGCCACACTATTTACTGCAGCTATAACCAAGCCAATCAAGTTGCCACCCGTGGGTAAAAGCAAATAGAACGCCTGTGGCAGACGTCCAGGTAATGTGGGGGTCTGAATTTATGTTCACCTACATAATGTGCACTCGTGACGAATTGTGAGATTACACGTGAACCACAGTGGCTGAATGTACAAATTTCTGTACAGTATCGTACAAGTAATAATGGGAGTTATTACAGGATAATATAATTCATCGCATCAGACAAATTTACACAAGATTTGATTCACCGAACAACAAAATGGATACTGCTGCTGCTTTCGCTGAAGCTAAACCAGAATTCATCTAAATCATCGACAGTCAGCTAGTCCTTCGCACAGCATAATAAATAGTCCTCGTGTTTTCAGCAGATTACATGAATTTACGCAGTTCATATAAGGGCACTTCAACTCTGCTGCAGACACAATTAACATGAAAGCAGCAGAAACTAGTCTACATAGCTACATACAATGAGTATGGACAAAACAACCGCACGGACACCTGAATACGAAGACCGGCAACTGATCGCAAGTAAGAAACCGCAATAATCCATCAAATTACAACCTTTATTAACTACTTATTCACTAGTTACTGTTTAGTTTCAACTAGCGCTGCTGCATATGTTTCGGATAAAAACAACTTAACCAATCGCAATATGAACATTAAATGTTCGCTTTAAATACATAAAAATCATCACAACACAGGTTAAGGGATTTGCAACGATTATACAGTACCATAAGTTTCTTGCTACACACAATGTATGACCGTATAATTGTACAAAAAAATTTCTTTTGCATTCTATTACTTATCAATAAGTACTAATTAATAAAAAGTACGGTAATAACAGCCAGCAGCATTGTTCACAATTAAAACAAATGCATGCAAAAAATGGACAGTATTATATATTATGTTAAATAAATAAGCACAGTGCAGAGACACTTTGGCCTGAGGAAGACTCGGAGGACTTACGCCAATGATACGAAATACTGTGACATATCCCTATATAAGTTTTATTTTTTTGGGGGGGGGAAGTTTAGACTTTCATAATAAGCCCGACTTTAAGGGTTTTCAGTTGGCTGATTCCTGAGCTTCTGTTTGCTCCCCGCAGCATAAAATATACCAATATTTGCAAATATGAAGATTTAAATGTTTAAAAAACTTAGCCATGATAAAATATTTCATTATTAGTGGAGCAAGAAATTAAAACTGGATAAGTTTGGGGTGGTTTTAGTGGGTTCTTAAAATGGGTTTACCCAAAGAATCCACTGGGTTTTTTGTTATCTGCCCGGGGTGTCTGATCCCAGTGTGTGCCCACAATTGTGACTCATGATTAGAAATTACCATACTTCAACTGCAGAGACGCACAAGAAGATGTGAGCCAGGTTAACCTCTTGTCTCGAAAATAGCGAAATGTCAAGAAACTTAACCGGCTCTGTGAGGAAGATATCTCTGGTGGAGTCAGAGTCGCTTTTTCGTGGTGGAACCAACAGTCGGCCGGTTTGCCTACCATCGAAAGAACGTTGACAACAAGCCTTGGCATGGCACAACGGCTGCAAACGACTCCGTATCCAACTCCCCACTCTTCTTGTATCATATCCAGCATCGTCAAGCATCACTTCCTCAACCTAGATGATGCATGCCGAGAAAAGAAAAGACGGGTTGGTCGGCTATTACAACAACAGGAAGATATCGCAGAAAACTGGTAAAAAATCAGGGATCTACCAAAGCAAAATTAATGTGCCAAGATTATTCTTAACTTCATGTGTCGAGCAACATGATTTGGCAACATCTATACGACCTTGCATTCTTGGGTGCACTGCATTGCTTTAATATACTGCTATTACTGCTTCATATTTCGTTATCGCACTGTCATATGGGTAACCGCAAGTCCACAACATGAACAAAGAGTGATGCAAAGAGAACATAGCAAAATGATATGGATAAATGCAACCAGTGACAACACACAGACGGTATCGACGAAATGTCAGAAAACGTTCAAGAATTTTACGGTTCTGAAACACGGGTCCGTCACCCTGGATCTATCACATGCACAGACGGACAATAACTGATTATCTGAACACATTACAACCCCATTCAACCATATTATTCAATGCACTGCAATTCGCATTCCATTTCGTTCACAATCCAGCAAACACATGTTACAGTAACACATGATAAATACAGACAGAACGCTGCAACACCAGCGTGTATTGCACAAGAAAAACTGGCACATTTCAGTACGTATGTACACAGAAAGCCAATGCATTTCAGCAGTTCTGACAACAGACTCTTACATGAGAAATCTTTCTTTTCCAGTTTTGATTTTCAACGAGACTGATGAAAGCAACATCAGAAACAGCAGAAAATGAATCGGAAAAGCAACCTCAAACTGGCAAATTTACACATTTCAGTGTGCAAGGAGTAAAATGGACACCTTTTCTCATCACAGGCATTTCCATGACATCTTTCTTTTGCTACGATAGTTATCAACTACAGCGCAAAAACATGCATTGCCTTCGGTGCATTTGCTGTCTGCATCAAGGAAGACTTGGCCCATAGACTTTATCACCTACTACTAGCTGACTCGAGTAAAGCCAAGAAACAGCTGCTAAGTGGCCAAGTATGTATTGCTGAAATTTAAACAGTGGATGCCATGAAATACTGGTGTATTATTGCAATACATTTCAGCAAAACGAACACACAAACTGACACTAACATTAATGTATTGCTAGCAATGGAAGCAAGCATTCTCCTTGCACTGAAACAAGGATGAAACTTCACAGGGTTGCAAAAACCCGAGTTCCTTTTTAAAAGGCCCAGTCTGGTGGGTTTTATAACAATAAAACCCACCAGACTGGGGTTTCGGGATTTTGGCGTTTTTTAAAGGTCTTTGTAAAAAGTTCTACAGGTTTTAGTTGGCAGATTCATATGCATTTCTGTTTGCTGTCTACAGCATAAGACACCAATATTTTCAAATTTCTAGGCTTAAATGTTTCAAAAATTTAGCCATGATAAAATATCATTAGTGGAACAAGACACCAAAGGTGGATTAAGTTTGGGGTGTTATTCTGGGTTGGTTTTAGCAGGTTTTTAAAAAATAGGTTTACCTCTAAAAAACAGAGCAGGGTTTACAAAACGAACCCTGCGGGTTTTTTCGTGGGGTACCTGGATGTCGCAACCCTGAAACTTCAGCAGCTCTAAGTACCACAAGAGTGGAGATTGAAAAAACACAGACATTCACATGAATACAAACTTGTGCAAACCGAGACAAGGCGAAAAATGCACACGGTTAACTGGCAAGAACAGCGAACGGAGAATACGCAAAACAACGACCACACACACACAAACCGGCTGCATACGTGCAGATAACGCAAACAAATCGCAACAACAAACGCATTTACACAGATGCTCGCTTCACTTCAAGTCTACCAACCAGCATGACACAGCAGTCAGTTTCAGCTGCAAGTCATTCTTCACAGAATCAAACAGCTTATGTCAAAGTAGCAACTCAAACCTGTTTGGCAAAGTAATCAATATTACACAGGGACAACCCATCATAAAATTTTCACATACATTTACACATGCTGACATTTAGTCTAATCAGGACAAAGGCAATACACATTGTTTCTCATATGGTCTAGACCTATTGCACAATAGCACAGCAGACTGAAGAGGATGAATCTGTCTATTTCAACTTTTTGGCAAAAAACTGAAAACATTTGTATTATGCCGGTCATACGGCACACGACTGAGTGGATTATCTGTGTTTTTGTCTTATCGTTTTATTTTTTTCGGTTTTTATTTTTTCTAGTGTTTGCAAGTGTTTTTATCATGCTGTAACGTGTTCTTGCAGTGCAGTTTGCTCTTATACCATGTTAATATAATCATGATGATAATGATGATGATTTCTGCAATTTCATGGATTCAGTATCAGTAATTATTTTGCAAAAATATCATAATCAACACAACTTCTGAAATACGACTAAGAGCTTGCTGGCAAAACATGACATGAAATGACAAGACTAAATCTATTGCAAAATTTGTTGCAACTACTGCAATCATTTCACAGAAGAACCCCGTTACGAAAAGTAACACGATGCATGCATTCCATGCTTAAATAACATTTACAGAAGCAACACATATAACGCATGGGAAATTACAATTCATTATGAACAATTCTGACTTTTGGCTTCCATTGTGTCTCTCTCTAAGAGCAAACTTAAACAAGTTTTAACTTTCAGTGTATAACACACATAACATACACAGTAGAGTGTACACACAGTCAAAAGTGGAACCAGGAGAAGACTGGCCAGTGAGGAGATGAGTGTAAACACAAAACGTACTATACGACATGAGCCTCTACAAGCGAGTTAATACTGGGTTTCTTCCAGCCAGCCCTTGATGCTCGTCGGCAAGGGCAGCTTCTGGATGTAGTCAACGCGCGTGTGCTGGCGAATCACAAAGCGACACAGATACTGCAGCGATCGGACCTGCGTGAAACGCGAGACCGGCCGCGCGAGTCGGACGGGGAACGACGGCGAGCCAGGGGTGCGAGCCCGTGAGTAGCAAAACACGCCAGACTGTGAGTCACTCATCGATCGTTCGATCAGGTCAACGATGGAGCTGTAGCCTTCCGACTCGGGCTGCGCGTAGAAGCTGAACAGACCGTTGCAGTGCTCAATGCGCGTGTGCAGCGTCCTGTGTGCGGATCGGAAGCTGAGGCTTAGCAGATAACGGTCGTCTGAACTATCGCGTAGCAGGAACGCCCCGTCCGGCTGCCCAGCCAGCCGTTCCTCGGCCTCGGCACGGGTGATTGGGCCCCAGTACCACCCATACTTGGGCAGTTTGAACAGTTCACGTGTAAGGCACCAGCCACCATTAGCTGCGGATGATGATTCTTTGACCTGGTCATAAAACGGAGCCATTGGCCCTGAAGGCATGGTGGTCGCAGCATCACCGTCAACATCGCCGTCCGCAACTGGTGCCGACGTGTGGCCATATCCAGTATCCACGCCGACTGTCGGCACGTCATCGATGGACTTCTTGGGACTATCCCGGAGATGTTTTGTCGATTCATTTCTCCTCGGCGTCAGCTCGTCCTGGAGCCCGGGAACCATCTCGTTCCGCAGCGGTCTTGCAACAATTCGTCGGAAGTGGGATGGAGAGAGCGGACCACCTGTGGCTGACACCGGAGAAGTCGTGTCCTGTATCTTCGTCCCCTGCCGCCTCAGCGACCGACTGCGCCGTTGCTCGAACGTGTCAAACATGCAGTCTAGATGACAGGCTGCCGGCGTCGACAGTCCTGAAGCCGTCGTCCCAGATAAGTTACGAGGCAGCGTCCGAGACCGCGATGCACTACGACTGCTGCAGCCAGCGTCGGACGACCTCGTTCGATGCGACGGTCGAACCACATCTGCTCGCTGATCGCTCAGGGCCAGATCTCGTTTCATCATCTGGCTGAATTTCTTCTTCAGAGTTCCGATGAATCCATGAAGCTTGCTCGGTGACGACGGAGATGGCGGTATCGGTGGTAGACTGTCGGAAATGGAAAGCGGTGTCGATACGCAGTGACAAGAACAGAGACATCGTCCAGCGCATGACATTGTGTCCACAGGATTCGCCATATTATGGGCAGCGCTGGCACCTCTTGACACTGTCAGGCTGCGTGTCATCGTGCCAGACTCTCGCGAAGCTGCAGAGTTGTGAAGATGCGACACCGAATGATCCGCATGCCTTGACATGGAACTGCAAACACCGTCCATCTCCTGCATATGACACGCACATACACATTACATTACTGACGAGATTTAGTTAACAATCCATGTCATGCGAAGAACTGGCAACCATTTATAATGTGAGCTGAAAACCCTACAAGAACTTCGCTACCTGACAAATGTGTAAAGTTCACGTAGTCTGAAGACTGTCAGACCCAAATGCAAACTGCTGCCTTAGATGAAAATCGCCTCGACCAGAAAATTTAACACAGCCTTAAGTTCGGAACTTGTCCAAAAGCTAAATCAGTTTCTGTCCTGACACTAGTCTCCTGGAACAATGGAATGGGATGGGGAAAAATGAAGAGAAAAGGAGTATTTTGGGTATGGGTAATTTGCGGAAATGCGGAATGCGGAAAGTAATTTGCAGAACGAAATCTGCGGAATGAAGATGATTGGTTGACGGGCATGATCACGTGATCAGCCCAATTCTGCAAATTACTGCCTACCTTCCGAGCTTGACGTGGTGGTAATTTGTGGAATGTATGGTGCGGAATTGCTGTAGCTAACAATGGAAAACGACGAAAACGTTGCAAAACGTAAAAAAAACGCTAAAAAACGTCACCACTCCAAAACGTACAATGTGATTGTGAACTAAGACTCTGTGATAAACTGATTTCATTTTACGACTATAATATTATTGATTATATATTTTTTTGTTA
>Ga0056128_1004512_pt1 | contig 17427 bp, 11 predicted proteins | sample WorMetLIZISLAND2_FD_71113 | JGI IMG/M metagenome (GOLD analysis project Ga0056128, IMG submission 71113) | Marine gutless worms symbiont microbial communities from Max Planck institute for Marine Microbiology, Germany - Olavius geniculatus... ... | reverse complement strand
TGCTTAACTGTAGAATCGTGCAGAAGTACGTATCGACGTAAACGTCAAAGTCGATAGCAGAGTGAATGGTGACTGCGCAGAAACGCCGGCTTATATAGGAACCGTGATGCTATTTTTAGCATATGACGTCACCGCTGCGGACCAAAGTACAGGTCGCGAATTCCAAAAGAATGAGTCAGCTAACTGAACTAAGTAGACCGACGCAATCCAGAGTGCAGACCGGTGGTCGGTGTCTGTACTATGGTCTAGGCCTAATGCAGATGAGTCATGACAGGTATGCAGACGAATACATTAAGACCAGACGGTAGGCCTAGGTCAAAGAACAGCACGTGACAGAGGACGAGTGCACTATGTGGACCAAGGGGTGACAGTACAAGGCCAAATAACAGACATAGGTCAAGGTCAGGCCATTTAACTGTACTATGGCGCTGTTTTAGAACATACAACTGTCATCTACTGACGTGTTCTGTTGCGTGGTCAAAAACTCAACGTATAGCCACTCCAAATCATATTAGGAGAAAAACAGAACAAAGGCTAAAAAATATTTCTCGCTTGCTACGCTATCGTCCACCGGAAGTGTCCTGTGACGCTAAAATGCACCGAATTTATTTTCGACCAAAGTTCTGCCGCGAACCCAGCTGAGCTAGGAGAGCATACGACGTTTCCTTAGATCTCCTAATCGGCTGGGGAATACGTCTTTCCCTCCCCATGTCCCACCGCACTCGACGACTAGGCGTCTTGATCTTGGTGCCTACTGCGCTTCAACCTTCGGGCACCCAATATTGACGACGAATCGATTCCACTGTTTGTTATGCCGAAAATCATGTCTTTATTGCATGCTGGCTTTGACTGCGACTAGAGTGTATGTGTTCACGCGTAGCCGATTAATGCGGCGACCTTATTTCTGTCACTTTACTGACACCAATACTCCGTACGTACAGTATTGTCACCATTGAGTCTCGGTCACGTGCAACAGTACTGAAGAATACGATGCATGACTTGCAGCTTTTTCTCTGATAGCCGGAATTCAGGACGAATTAAATAATAAATTTACCCGGACATGGTCTATGGGCATTGGACAACGTCTAAGACTTTTGTATGCGGTGTACCTAGCCGTTGATGATTCATGATTGATGATGATGTGTTTATGATTGACGGCCACGTTGGTTGTGGGTTGTGCAACAGGACCGTCTCTGGCGAAAGAATCGCGTAAAGTACAACGACACGCTGAGCTTCAGCGTCAAATACAACCAGCACTGCATCGGTGTCGATCTCAACCGCAACTTCGACTTCCAGTGGGGCACAGGTAATTTTGAGCAAAATTGTAGGATGATTCGAAAAATGTTCGCATCGATGTTTCGTCATTATTTCCATAGTCACCAAGAATTTTGCGGCCTGACTTTATAGAGCGTTGTCATCAACGACTAAAAACATTTTTAGTTAGTTAGCTGGTCGGATATTCTTTACAGAGTAGGTCCGACTGGTTCCCGTTACCGATAGATGCACGTTGTGATCAGATGTTTGATTGTGTACATGAAAACAAGTAATTTGAGCAAAGCTTACGTGACGCGCGATAGCAGCGGTCGTACCACGTTAGCAATCAGTGTAGGCTTACAGCAATAAGATATTAATGCATCTTGAAAGAGTACTTAAATTTGAGGCCTCCGTACGGAAGGCTCCTTGAATTTAAGAGATCGAAACTTATATTTTTAAAAATGTACGTTCTATGCTAAAAATGTCATACGCAGGTTGTCCAGGTCCATCTCTAGCAATTTCGGCGCAATTCACTCTTAAAATGTGTGTTGCAACGGGAAAGCGCAAACAAAATTCACTAAAACCCTCCTATTTTGAGGGTTCAAGGTCATTCAAGGTCATCGACGTTAACACCAATAAAAAGCTTATCACTATTGCTTGTTATGATAAGCAGCATGTCTGTGCCTATCTGCAACCGTTTTCACACTATACGAGCCAATAACAGCAAAATAACGTCTTTTTAGTGAGTACCTCTGTTTGACGCTTTCGTTCGAGGAGACCCCCTTCACCCAGGGGCACGAAATTTCGTCACGAAAACTGAAGTCTTTGGGGCAGCGCACAGTGAAGATTTCGTGCTCCTACATGTAGCTTGCACCGTTTTGATACAATACAGCAGTGTGACGGACAGACGGACGAACAGACGCCCAGGCTACGGTTAAGACGCGCGAAGCATCCTGCTATCGCGCGTAAAAACGAAACACAAATTTCAAGACATAAAAAGAAAATTTTATACATTGTTATCCATGTCAGGTTGTTTTTGAGTAAATTTGTACGTGACGTCAAAACTTACAAAAATCACAAGTTACGATTAAAATATGAAATTAAATTTGATTTGTATTATTCATTGCACGACAAATAAAAATTACAAAAAACATTAACAAATCTCGGGTTGTGTTGATTTACGTAAAGTGTCCGTGTACAATGTCACAACGTCACTTTGATTCTTGTTTTTTTAAACCCGTGACTCGGCTCATCAACTGATTTCCTAAAACGATCCGATTGTGCTTAGTTTAATTTCATCGACGTTGTCGACGACGGTGACTGGAGGATGGCGATTAATTTACGGTGCGGGGGAGCGGGCGGATGGTCGCGCGAAGACAAATGGAATAGGACGAGATTAATACGGGCGCAGTTCAGCTGGGGCGTGACCAGCCTACGGAGCAGTGAACCGTTCATTCTGATATTTATGCGGCGCTTCCTGGGAACAATCCCGGCAGTCTCAGCAGCCGCGGTGGCATCCAAAAGTGTTTACTGACGACGACGACCAGTCATTGTAGACAGCAACGTTCAGTGTGCGAGAGATGAATACGCGATGAAACAAAGTCAACGAGCTGTCCGCTGATCAGTTATCACTACAGTATCTAATCTACAATTGCCCTTTTCTCTCGCCCATAGCTACCATATTTCTCTGTAGCGTGGTCTGTCGTCTGTCTGACTGTCGTCTGTCGTATTTCACCATAGTGCATCTTGTGTAAACCGTTCGATGTATTCGCATGGCATTTGGCAGGTACCCTTATGGCGAAATGATACATTGTTTTAGATGGGGTCCCTGTCCCCCAGGAAAAGGAGAGATTTATAGGTACTGCCCCAACCTACCCGTATATAGGTCAGGGTATTTTTTCTGAGTTTTAAACAACATTGTGATGATGGTATAATTAATATAAACGCCAGTCAATTGGACTGCTTAAAATGTTTGTCTAATTTTATGGTTGTCCGCATCAACGTTGTGATGAATTGCACGAAATGTTCACTCTTATTTAATCGTGTAATTGTAACAGTAGTAGCTGTGGCTATATAGTTTACGATTTCTGCATTTCATGAGGTAGTGTAACGACACGTTTAAATCTGATAAAGTTATTTATGACAAAAACTTAGCGTCCTACATTCTGAGTCACGGTGTGAACCTAAAATGTGTTCTTTAAAGCGGACACCTTCATATCTGGTGTGTTTACATATGCTCAGTCATAAATATGTTTTCTTTGGTATTTCATTTCTGCATGCGGTTGGCTAATAAAGTAGTCCACCCACATTCATTCGTTCACTGTCAAATCTGTCACATCTGTCGCTTACTACCCGTGCTTTTGTCAAATAACAAAAGAGCTTTACGATTGAAATATAGGCTACACCTCGGCTGTACGTTGACTTCTTTGCTGACGCGGGTCATTATATATCATAGGCCTATTTACAATACAAACTGTGATAATGAGAAAAGACCATGCCTCTGTTAACAAGTTCACGGTCAACGCGTGTTGTACTAAAACGTGCAATTTAGGCCTACATCATTGCGCGACTGTTTTTACAGGGCGTCCACATAATATAGCAGCATGCTATGCAGATGCCCTGTTTTAGCTATCGAAGAGGCGTTCGGTTGTCTGTTCGTCTGTCAGATAACTCCTTCTCCTATTTTATCCCAATTTAAAAAAAAAATCGCATTACGGCTTATGGGGACTACAAAGCGGTAGGCCTATAACTCCGTCCCCGTAAAAAATAATTGCGCGCTGTTTGCACCTACCCCCCATTTTCGGGCCCGGGCTATCCGACGGTGTCATTTAAATTTCTTCCCTGCTGACCCCTGTTGTCATGTCAACGAATTTTGGGACAAAAATGACTATAACTCGGCTCCCGTGAAAGATAATTGCGCGTTGTTTGCACCTATCTCCCATTTTCCGGTTCGGGCTATCCGATGACGTTGTTAAAATTTCTCCCATGCCGATCCCCGTTGCCATGGCAACGAATTTTGGGACATAATTAACTATAACTCGGCCCCGGTGAAAAATAATTGCTAACTGTTTTCACCTACCCCTTATTTTCGGGCCCGGACTATGCAATGGTGTCGTGTAAATTTCTCCTTTGAAGACCTCTGTTGTCATGGCAACCAACCGTTTTTATTCAAAGACAAAATTGGCTGCAGGCTCACAAGAGCGTCAAACGCTGAAACGCAGCTGCTAGGCTATATAGCGTGGCAGTGGGACAGATATTTCGTTCCACAGAACGAAATAAGTTTTGAAGTTCTAGTTTTGAAATAAAAAACGTTGAGAAAATAAAAAAAACGTTAAAACGTAAGAAAAAGTCGCAAGAAAAAAATAACGTATAAAACGTTTTTTTACATTTATTGGGGGCAGCTGCTTTTCTCCTTGTCGGAAAATGTTCGGTTTAAAATGCAAAATTTGGGTTAAAAACTTCCGACTTGAGAAAATTTAGGGTTAAAATTAAAATTCTGAGCATCCATAATGTATTCTGTCGGAAGTTTGCAGGTTTATGTCAAAATTGCGCCGAAAATCTGTAGGCATAGTGTCTGTCAAAAAATTGCAAATGTTTGCCCCGCATACTTTTTTTAACGCACGACGCCACTGTACAGGCCTGGGTATGTTACTGTGCAGTGTCGCCGAATGAAGAGCCGTGCTGGGAGACCTACGGTGGTCCGTGGCCGTCTAGCGAGCTGGAGACGAAGGCCGTCTCGTCCTTCATCCGTCAGAGACAGGACCGTCTTGCAGCGTTGATCACCGTACACAACTACGGACAGCTGTTACTGACGCGCTGGGCATATACCGACCAACTCTATCCTTCCGAACACAATCAAACCGTAAGTCAATTAATTCGGTGGTCTGGCTGACGTCTGCTCAGGGCCGCATCACATAGGCCTGCGTAAAGGTCCTGGGCAGTAGTGAAGACCCCAACCTTAGAATGTGCATAGTAAAAATAAAAAAGCGACAATAGTCGTATCATCCACTAAAGTATATTTTGCAAGAAAAAGTATATCGATAGAGTTATAGAAACGAAGATATTGTTGAAAATTTGTAGTCGTTTTTTACGCAGATCACATAAGCGGCGGTGGAAGAATTGGAGATTAGGCCTAAAACGCCCGTGGTTTGGATACTGCAAAGGTTTGAGAAATTGAGCAAATAAAACACTAAGTATACTACCGTACCGACGTTTTTAGATTGGGCAGACGCTGTTTCAAACATGGTGTTTCTGTTAAGTTTGAGCATTTTTGAAACGACAAAAATGACCGTAAATTGTTCGAATTACCATGAATATTTTTCACTTTCTAGGCCCCTACAGGAGCTTCTTGTTGAGATAGTGACGGTATGCTGTGCATTTGCGAGTCACAAAAATGCCAGTGCTATGCATCAGATGCGTTTCTCGAGCTTAAAATGCACCAAAAATCGTTTTCGGCCACTTTTTGGTTGCAGACACGGCTGGGGAGCTTTCAGCGCTCCCTATGCCCTTAGTCGACAGGGAATTAACTTACATACTCTATCGGCGTCTCGATCTCATCGGTGTTTCTGCAGTCTCGATTGCATCGCCACTTATTTTTCTACAAATTACAAACTGCTGCTAACAGAACATAAGTGAGAGAAAAGCGAGTTGTACACTGTGCAATGTGCACGCAATGCATGCTTGTTGTAGATGGTGTTGATGTCAAAGATGGTCGATGCCATTAATCAAACCAATGGCATCGACTACAGATACGGCACGTCTCCAGAACTGCTGTGTGAGCTGGACTTATACTTGCTCAGTCTGGCTGTCATTTTACCGTAAACTAATGTTATGGAGTTACTAGGGCAGTTTTTGCTGCCAGTAATAAACTAATAACAACGACCAGAGTGATTTGGCAGAAGGTGGCAATAAATCACTCCATAGATCGCAAGCAATTGCATGTTTCGGCTGGGGGTCGACCCCAAATCTTTCCTTTCTCTTGGGGTCAGTGAGGAACCTCCATCTACACAATGTGCCATTGAACTCCACGAGTGTACTTTTCAAAAATCCGTCAAACGGTGTTAAGTAGAGTGCACGAATGTGGCAGACGGCAGATGGCGACAGACAGACAGATGGACCACCCTACGGAGAAAATGTGGCGCAAAGATGTTGCCTGATAATTGGAGCGCTACTGCGCCAGTCAGAGTTAGTCCCAATCAACGCCGATAAAAAATAAAAATATTTATTTACTACAGGCATAAAATTACTTTTCTAGACTGTCATTATGTAGGCCTACATGCTACATTGTGCATTGCGATTCAGATGAGTTTTCTGGAGGGTTCGGCGACTGGGCACGAGGTGTCGCTGGTATCAGGTATTCGTTCGAACTGGAGCTACGTGACAGAGGTCGTTTCGGTTTTCTGCTTCCGACCAACTACATCGAGCCAGTCGGAGCAGAGGCGTGGTCAGCCGTCAGAGTTCTGAGTACTCACATCGTCACTGAGCGGATGACGACAGTTCCTGACGTCGTTCCGGCTCCGGGCGGGGCTGCGCTGACTGACGGTGCTCCTGCTGTACAAGTTTTCGTCTCAGTATTCGCTGTGATCGTGCTCAGTGTGCTGGTCGAACAGCTTCGCCTGTTTGTGTACGTCGGGTTTGACGATCGGACTGTCCACGCACGAGACGCGTCTGCGGTAATGGAAACAAGATCAAGATGTTAAGACCAAGTCCAAGACAAAGCTCCATAACCAAGACAAGACCCAGGCCGGTGTGAGACTGGTCTTTCACAAGATCGCGGTCTCAGACCTTAATGTAGTGTTTACCCGAGGCGATTGTCGCGACGATCGTCGCTGCGACAATCGCCGCGACCAGTTGCCAGTAGCGAATACACGAAGCAACTGTCGCGGCGACGACGGCCGCTCCGCAATCGAACAGGCGATCATTCAAGCAACCCCTTTGCGGGTCGTCGCCGCTATGCAAATTATACCAATCAAAAATAAGCTTGATTTCTAGGGCCTGGATGGCCATAATAATATTCGGTGTATTGTGTATGGCAGCCAATGGCTAAATTGGCATAAAAAATGACCAGATTGCAGTAGCTTCAGAACAGTGCTACTTTCAAGCTGCAGCTCAAAACTGATCATCAGCTTTTCACAGTACCAGATATCTTTTAACTAAGTGGTAATTCCACAAATTAACATCGACTTTATCATCCTCAGACTTTATTTTCAACGTAAACAGTGTGACGTCATCAATGGTGTAATAACACAGTACATATATTCCCGCCAAACGTGGGCTGTGACTGATGCTCATTTGCATAGTCGCGGCGACCGGTCACCTGTAGTGAATACACGAGAAGACAGTCGTGGCGATCTTCGCGGCGAGATCGCCTCGTCTAAACGTTACATAAGACTGACCATAACTGCATGCCAAATTACTCAGTCCGAGGTAAGTAAATAATTGTAATCGGCCAAGCTTTAAATTTTAACTTTTAACTGCTCATTCGGCGATATCCAGCCGGCTTATTAAGGTGCAAATTTTACGGAAAATGTCCCAGTGAAAACATTTAAATAATCTATCAGTATTTGATGATTGCCAACGAACAGCTGTCCACTTTTCACTCTCTGCTTACGAGTCGAATCTTGCTACACTAGGACTACTGCAATTAACGTACTTTCCATGCCAGATATTATTGACCACGAGCAACTTTGTTCTACATAACGATAATTTTAGCAGTGATGTTATCACTGTACCGTTTGTACGGTATTTGAAGTATAAAATACTAGCTATACTGTTCCAGTCTAGCCAATTCTACGTGAATTGGCTACACTAGAACAATGTAGCCAGTGACTAATTTCAGGTTTGCTTTCAGCTAGACAGTTTGCGTTTCATGTTACGGACATAACTGCATTGTGCGGATTTTAAGCCAATCTGGCGTAATAAATGATCGTTATTATGTTATTGTGCCTATTCGTTTTCCTGTGATTTAGATTATCTATTCACTGTTTATTTGCTTTCACATGTCCAAGTAGCAGAATATTAGTGAGACTGTCTGACAGAAACTTTTTCAAAATAAATTATTTAATGTCAACTTTAATTTTTGTTATGTTGCACTCAGACGTAAAACAGTTGCATTTTATCGATCGGATCTGTGGCATCAGAATAGAGCCGCACTGCACTACACCGTGTGACAAAAAACGTGCCACTTTTATTTTTTAAATAACTTCGTGAAACATTGCTAATTTTTGGCAAACATCACAAAGAAACTTGACGTACGTGGTTGTAGTTTAACTCACCTCACTTTATTAGGCCTACTGTTGCTACACTACCTTGTGAAATTCAGAAGTCTTAGTTTGGGCGTTTACAAGAATGAAATCATTACTGGGTTGTGCATGCGGCGGCAAGTGTTACATCACGTCATTTTGTTAATGCATGTGCTCAAAATGTCCTCCTCCAGCACAAATGCAAGCGGTGGACGCTGTTGATGTGTTATTTCAGTTCGTTGATGTACAATCTTAAAACAAATACGATTAATGTTGGATACGTGACAGATTTTCAATCATTTTGTGCTCTCTGTAATTTTTTCAGCTGACGCATGTGCGCCCCAGTATGACAGTATTAAAGTAAGATGGGCTAAGTTACAGTCATTTACGCCAAGTTTCTTCGTGATACTGCTTGCCAAAAATTATCAAAATTGGCCAATGTGTCACAGAGTTATTCGAAAAATAAAAGTGACACGTTTTTTATTGAGACACAGCGTAGATACCATTAATAATGTCTTCAAAACATTTCCAGCATAACTCTGGATAAATTGCACAGTTAAACAAACTGAATGCTGTCGTTACCGTTTGAAAGAATTATGACCTCAAAATGACAGACAGTTAGCTAGACGCGTATTGTGTGGAAAAGTTGCAGCAAAGACAAATAATAAATTAGTAATGACACAGGAAACAATTATGAGAACTTATTTTAAATACTCACACTCGGTATGTCAACAAAAATAATCATTCAATTATACATTCTAATGCAAACAACTTTCATATACACAAAACAAAAAAAAATGGCCTTAGAATTTGTCCTGCATACTAATCTGTAGAAACAACAATCAACAGATATGTAAAAACAAGCAGGTGAAGTGGCAGAAAACGATCAGAAATGTCACACTAATGCGACGAAATATGCAGACAGCAAAACAATGTAGACTGTCGTCAAATACATGCAAACAGCAGTTAATGATCTACTGATCTTTAAGGCAACTAAACATAACTTTGTGTGAAGCCCACAAAACTTGCATCATGAAGAACTGGTCCGTGATGACACTATACTAACTAAATTACAGTGCATATGTTCTCCACTTGAAACTCTGGAACAAAAATATAACACATCATGTAAACTACAGTGTATTAACACGTACACAAAATTTTAAGCTATAGCACCAATAGTGAAACGTGCACATATCGCTGCATCAGGCATTTTCCAAATTAACCTGGATTAGCAAGTTAACTTTACTTTGATGTTTCTAAACTATGCACTATCTAAGGATTGAACACTGAAATGAAATTAAGCCTTCTTATGACAGTCGATGTACAGTTCTGGAATATTGCGGCAAGAACAAGGCCAAAAATAATTGGTGAGGCAGAGGACGAGACCAGTAACTATAAGAATGAGACCAAGACCAGTGAAACAAAGCAAAGTTTAACGCAGCAGTCGACACAAACGGATTTTCATTTTGAAACCAAGACATACTTTATTTTGTGCCATAAATGAGAATGTGAGTAACAAGGCCTTAAAGCTTAAGTCCAAAGTAACACCAGGAACAATGCTAGTACATCGTGAGAACCAGATCATCATCATCATCAGGCCAGGGACAATGCCAACAACAGCAAGACCTCACTGACAACACTGGGCTTGAGAATTCAACATCCCCGAGTTCCATCAATATTATGTCTCTGATGCCACACATCATGATTCAACTCATTCCACACCATCCTCATGTTCAACATGTCCAACAGCCGAAATCACAAAGCTCACAAACGCCAATCCAAATAATTCTCCATACGGCATGTGAACGCTCAACAGCAATAGCAGTATAATAACACTGTACTATCTGCCAAAAATCACCATCAAAACACACTATGCTAATACATGGCAAATACAACCACTGGCCAAACACAAAGTTAACATTTTCCAAATGATTCTTTCCCTGAAATCTCTCAAACTTTTGGTAAATTCCCCAACTTTCACTGGACAGCTGGACACCCTCTGACATTTCCAAGTTTCCCAGACAAATGGATTCATTTTCTATCTAACCTACACATAGTTAACATTGCAGCGTACCCTTACAGGCCAGGTCTCATGCCATCGCTGTGTGATATATCAGCCAACTTTCATATGTCCCACTTTCCAATCCTTCTGGTTACCGTAGGCAACATTTTTCATCTATACAGTGTATATAACCATTCGCACTCCCACCACTGATAAATCACATGATATCCAGCATGTTCCACAAAGTGCACTTAAAAGTACTGAATACACTATTGTACAAGAACAAAACAAGCACCAAGTATTGGTAAGTTGCACAAAATCACTTTCGGCTTGCTGTGCAAAAACAGTAAGCAACAGACATGTATAAATAAGTCTATAAACTTGCACAATGTGCTCGTTGCAAAACAGCAAACATGAAAGCTTCACAGTCAGGCACATCTGCATAAATAACTACGCATCTGAAGACATCACATATGTACGTATAACTAACTATAACTGCACTTCTAGATTTGAAAAAATATCAGCAACAGCAGCAAAAGTAATTATGTTTAATTTTTCAAAAATACTAAATAAATAACAGGCCAAAGTCATTTAAATTACCTCCAAATTGGTCAATAACAACAATAACAACAACAACAACAACAAGTAACAAGTTGGTCCCGACTGATAACAAGAACGATCAACTATAACAACGATTAACAACGCTGAACTTGAGTAACAAGTCTACTTAGCGCACCATCCTCCGTCCATAATGATGTTTGATCCTGTCATGTGACAAGCAGCATCAGAACAGAGGAACACGATCAGCTCAGCCACCTACAATGAAACCACCATTTACAACCAGCTTGCTTAAACCCAAATTCCATTACACCAACTTTGTGACAAAGTCTGCGACTTAACCTGTGTCCTGTCACGAACCAAATTCCATCAGAGCGACACAAACGGGTTTGTTGTGCACCTGTTGCAACCATCTTGACGGTTTGAAAGCCCAAAACTTCCCCGCGACTTACCCGTTTCATGATTTGTACCTGCAACTTTCATGGTCTGCGTGTGCAACTTTTTTGACAAAACTTCCCCAACGAAATTTCTTCCCGACAGTAAAGTTTCAGTGAAAGTCGGCATAACAGAATTTGGGCTTCATCAGCTAACAGTGGCAGATGAAGACAAATAACACAACCAATTTAGTAGTACTGGTAAACCAAAGTATCAAATATATAACCGTACCAGCATAATTTCACACAGTAAGTGAGTGAGTAGACACATTACAGTTACAGATGATTCTTTCCAGGCAATCAATTATTTGTAGTGTTACTGACAACGAAAATGACAGCAAAAAAATCAACAAATTGACAACACAAAAACCACATAACAACAGTAAACCGTCCACAGCACATACACACAAACATAACATTAACCAACTAAGGCTTCACATGCAAACACAATCTAACTGAATTACTACAAAACTAAATTCACACATACACAAAATCTAACTAAAGGGTATCAGAATCATCTGGATATTTTGGCCGCATTGCAAAATATTAGTCAGTCAATGGTCTGCACGATTTTCTGGTGATGACGAAATACTCTAATTATTTCAAACAATGTTATTTAGGCTTCGCATTACAATCGATGCTCAAAATCTACATTCTGCGAGTTTATAATCAAGTGCAAAACAACAACATAAGATAACTGCTTATTAGCTGAGCAGTTCAACTATAACTAACAAGAAAGCGAGAAGTCGGCATAGTACTGAAACTACATTTCTCAAGTAATTAGTAACTGAAACTGAAAAGCCGACAAACACAGTATACAATTTTCACATGCAAACAATGCACCATTAACTACATTTACACGCTAGAAACAAACCTCATCAATGCCAATTGCATCTCTGGATGGATGATATGCTGATAGGAAACGAGCCTACAACCAGAAACTTATCTGCTAAGAAAGAAGAGTAAAATATGCTTGGTGGCAAAAAACAATGCAAGGACTTATAAGTAAGTAAGTAAGTATGTGCACAATGTCAGCCAGTGGCCGAATCTGAGGCACTTGGCTGAGCCGCTAGGGGGAGCAGTAAGTCTGCTGGAAGCAGTGAGTTTTAAGGAGGCGACGGAAAGTGTCTGCAGAGGTAGAACTATGGATGCTAGAGGGTAGTGAACTTTACGGCATGTGAAAAACTGGAAACTATTTTTCAAGGACTTTCAATGACCTGTGGCCACCCCAAACACAGAAAATTTTACAAAAAAAAAACAAAAATATAACATTTACAACAAATAACAGTGCCAAGCAAATAGCATATAATGGGCAGTGGAGTAACTGAGTGATTACGATCATTAAAGCAGCTTTTTGTTTCAGATGATATACGTTTTCATTCAGCACAACAATGCTAATACGTAGGATGAAAGTTTTACTGAGAAAACTGCCCAGATTAACGGCCATTAGAGTTATAACTATGTAACTTTTCCGTTAATGTTTCTTCTCAGCAACTACTACCAACAGTTAAAAAATAATCATACTAATAATAACGGCAATACAACTTGCAGGGTACCACTAAATATGCTTAGTGTCGGCTGTTTGTTCTCATTAAGCCATACAAAATCCTAAGTCATTACTGGGTAAATTATTTCCATCCACTGTTGTTGAATGTGCAGTAACTTTCACCATAAACACAATGCAATAAGGTATGCAAGAAGTTCAAAGGCTCCACAGAACAACGTCTGCTGTAAATGTTCAACTAACCTTTGCAGCATTGTAGTCTATTTGCTCTTGGTCAGCCAGCATCTGAACTTGCATCTGCAAAACTGTAAGACACAAGTACTGTAAAACCTCAGACTTGAACCATTAATTCACATCTGCAGCTTCCATTAGAATAAGTGCTCTATAACCCCCAGCTTGTTATAAAAAACCAATTTCTAATAGAGACCCGGCTTGCATTAAAAACATCAAATGACAACTTGCCATATCAAATTATTTCCACATATACATGTACACTACAAAACGTGTTCACATTTCATTTCACATGCAAAATGCTGTCACAGAGAGTGACTAGCTAGTAGCAATGTAGTTGATGTCAGAAAAGTTTGACTCTGGAATTTCCTAGCGTAAACGCAACCAGCCTAAAACATAGGCCAAGACTATCTTGTTGACTGCTACACCCTTGGTACTAAGTACAGCTCTGTGGGCAAAGTGTGATGCGAGACACAAAAAGCGAAAAGTATGGGACAATAAGTTTTATTCAGCGACTTTCAGTAGTGGCATTAATTTCAACAGTGAAACTGACTCTAACTCACAAGAAGTCCTCTACGACACAAGCTATGATAGCAGCTGTCATTATTTTGTCCTTAGCAATGTTAGTCTACATGTACCCTGACAATGACTGACTAAATGTTTACAACAGGTCACAAAAGCGACTTGTGCTAGTTTGGAAGTAACAGTTCGACTAGCGAAAAGATATACTAACTTAGCACTATATCCAACATAAATTGATTTTAGTTTGAACTTTATGACACTGTTATGCATACAACCCCAGGTTAACACATGGCTTTTTACTGCAGACCTAGCTTAAATAAAACCTTAAAACAAATGAACCAAAACCCTCGATTTGTATAACAGACCCAAAAAGTATACTTCAGATGCAGTTTGTATTCCCGACCGTGGTCAGCCACTTTGTCATGGTGGTGGAGCTTTGCACCGATGACCCGAAAGATTTCTAAAATCTGGAGGCGAGGAGCTGACTAAGAGCTGACCAAACCCGTGACAGCAGATTTGCTACACGTTGCCAGTGCTTTTGTGCGGGTTTCGGCTTCACAGCTGACTACGGCTTTACAGCCATCTATTTACGGCTTCACAGCCGTCTACAGCTTTATAGCCGTTACCTGTAACCTTGTGGTTACATTCGGGGATGCGCATTGGGCCGAACTGATACGGCCTCAGCACTGGGCAGGTGTAAGAGCCTGCCCACCCCGGAGGTAAGGTAAGGCAGTTTGTATTAGAACTTTTACAGTACACTTGCACATTACAGCAACATCATTGTTCAGCTAATAAATAAAAATTAAATGACAGATTCTCTATATTACAATCGACGTAGCCAAGAGTTGGAAATCAAGCTAGTCAGTGTTGCATTCAAGTACACAATGCAGTAAACATACTTGGGGTGTCGACATATCCCGGTGACACTGCATTACACGTAATTCCAGACCCCGCCGTCTCCAATGCAACCACCTTAAAACACATTACCACACTGGCAAAATGCACAATAAAATCATATAGCAATATAGCAGCAATTACGAAGCTAAAAGTACACTACACAGCAATACAATCAAGTAAAACAATAAACAAAAAAGTGGAAGAAAACTACACATCTCGGTTCATAGCTTTCAACATTGCAAGTCTGTTAATGACTCTGTTAGAGAGCACCTAACATTTATGAAGAAAAGACAATTTTCTGCAAGTTAACTCAGTAACCGAAAAAACAGAGACCACTACAAGCTTGAACAAAATCAACAACTTTCATCTGTTCTTACCTTAAACACTTTCCAATAAACACATCTCCACGTCAGACTTTACTGCAACATCTCGCGAAACACTACATGTCTATAACCATTCACTAGATCAGCACCATCATGTTATTACTAAAGATGAGCAACCAAAAGCAAGATTGATAACTAATGCTGCAAATAACGCAGAAATGATACCTTTGTCAGGCCGGCGATGCCATGTTTGGCTGAGACGTATGCAGCTTTGTACGCTGAAGCACGAACGCTGTGCACTGATGCAAGATTCACTATCCGACCCCAGCTGCGCTGCCGCATGTCAGGCAACAAGTGGCGGATCAAATGGAATGGTGCTGATAGCAAGACTGCTATCAGTGAACTCCATTTGTCGGCCGGAAAAGTTTCAATTGGACTGACATGCTGAAAACCTGACAACCACATAAAATTCTAAATGTCTTGAATGATGGTAGAGCGTTTTTGGTGTTACAGCTGCCGTATGCAAACTATGCCAGTACTGCAACACTGCTGCTGTCACCAACTAACTTCAATTGTTATTTAACTAATCTATTTTCCTGAACGGTGTGACGAAACACCACACCGGCCTCACCAACCGCAACGGCAGGAAATTACCGCACCAGCGCCTAAAACGACCAGTTCAAGGGTTAGGGTTAGGGTTAGCGCTAGGGCTAGCGTCCAATCATCTGCAGCTGCCGCCATGCTCAAATTGGTCGTTTTAGGCGCCGGTGCAGTAATTTCCTGCCGGTGCGGTCGGTGAGGCCAGTGCGATGTTTCGTCGCACCCTTTTCCTGAATCGACCAAAATCTCCAAAAGAAAATTGTTTATTGGAACAAGACTTTTCACACACCTAACTCCATCGCAGCACTGAACAGCATTATTATTCCGAAGAGCCATCTACTATGTGTAATTAATAGGTATCCCACATATAATGGATGCACATCTGCTGACGCTACTACTGGCACATTTAAGTTCTACCAATATGGAACTGTTTGGGAGCAGCCACAAACACAAAATGATAAAAATACGTTGCACCGAATGAAAATAACTTTACATCATCAACTTCAACATTACAGGTAGTCTTACTGCATTTGCACTGAATATGCAATGTACTTCAAGAGTGACCTTTGTATCCTTTGTATTACCAACATTCAGCCAGTCAAAAAAATGACATGTGACATAGTTACTGAGCATTGTGACACATAGTTACCGGCATTATTCACCAAGATGTCAACGCCATGTGGATAAAGTTTTCTGATCTCTCGAACGTAAGTGTCAATAGTGGACTCTTTGCTTAAGTCTACCGGTATATAGTCAGCAGTAGTCTTGTAAACACTGTCACAGATACACACACACATCACTCGGCTGCAGTGGAAACATCTTACTTACTATCTCAAACACGATGTGCAGTCTAGTTTAGTTCAGAGCACATAATGACAGTAAATACTAAAAGCAATTCGCAAAATCTCGCCTACAGTGCGCACCTGAGTATAGCACGCACCCTTAGTTCACAGTTATGGCACAGTGTGAAAAGCTGTAATCTTATGTTTAATGCACACCTCATATTTCACAGCTGTCCCAATGGCCAGTTGCATGGCTGCCTGCTGTTCTTGATGGGAACAATGGACCATAGATGGCATGCAGCAATAAACAGCTCCACAGTACGAACCAAATGACTTGCCGAGTCAATACTAGTCTGCTTATGGTAGTCTACCCCGGGTCAGCCATGTTGCACTGCTGTTGCTAAAATATGATTAACTGATTCCCTAGACTGACAGGACAGCTGGTGCAGTGTCCAATAACATGATCGTGTTTCGTATGTCACATGACTTTCCTCAGACGGTCAATCATTACAATGAGTTTACGACGTTTATACACAGCAACTGAAAAATATTTGAACAGTTACTCCTATGTATAATATGCACCACAAATTTTAGAACAAGTTTCAGGGTAAAACGATGCATATTATATGTGAGATTTTATTAGCAGATCTCAAACTTTCAGCCCCTGACAAATACTGCAAACTTAAAGGTCAATGGCACGGTCAAACTCACTCACGGAATTTATGTAGCTCTTAATTAAACATTTCACCTTGCATATATAATATGTTGATTTAAGCTTCATAAATATATGAAATTAATGCCTGATTGTGACGAAAATATTGCCTTACATTGCATTATGCCAAAAAATTCAAGTCACGAGCACAACCGGTGACTGACTGTGTGTCAATGTGCTGCCGAATAATATCACCTTTTGTAATTTTTGCTGTTTTCGATGTGCAAGTCCTTAAATGTTGCCTTTCACAAGTGTATAAACTGATGTTTTGTACATTTATATTTGCTGTTTTAGTACTAAAATACTGTTTTCCTACTGGTGATCAGTTACAAAGATATTGCGCTTCAGATATTTCTTACACTAACCA
>Ga0056128_1004508_pt1 | contig 17435 bp, 8 predicted proteins | sample WorMetLIZISLAND2_FD_71113 | JGI IMG/M metagenome (GOLD analysis project Ga0056128, IMG submission 71113) | Marine gutless worms symbiont microbial communities from Max Planck institute for Marine Microbiology, Germany - Olavius geniculatus... ... | reverse complement strand
CCAGTCTTAGCAATGCAGTGAAGAAGAAATGTGGCTGCATTCTTACATTAACAACGAGATAAATGTAATTAGGTAAATGGCGATCTACCGCTAGTAATTTTCTGCTCTCTAGTGCGAGATTGCCGATCTACCGCTAGCACTGACCTTACAGAAACGAATTAATTGGTCACAGTGATGTAGTTTATTTAGTTAGTCTAAATATACTAAATAAAACTTTTTAACTCGCATATTTGGTTAGTTTAATGCTTTTATCTTATGACCACACAGCTGAATTAAAATTAAATCAAGTTCTCTTTGTCTAAACTTATTCCAGGTATACTGCGCTTACAGCGTTAGGCATTAGGCACGTTTTTTACTTTTTTTAACGTTTTTAATTTTTCCTGGAACGTTTTTTACATCTATCGTGTGATGTATGCTTTAATGTATGAACTTCGGATTACTAATAGCCTACTAATAATAACAACAGTAGGCCTATATAATCAATAATAATATAGTCGTAAAATTAAATCAGTTTATTACAGAGTCACAGTTCAAAATCGCATTGTACGTTTTGGAATGTTAACGTTTTTTAGCGCTTTTCCTTTTCCTTTGTTTTGCAATGTTTTCGTCATTTTCCATTGTTAGCTACAGCAATTCCGCACCATAAATTCCGCAAATTGTCACCACGTCAAGCTTGGAAGGTAGGTATAGTAATTTGCGGAATCGGGCTGATCACGTGATCATGCCCGTCAACCAATCATTTTCATTCCGCAGATTTCGTTCCGCAAATTACTTTCCGCATTTCCGCAAATTACCCATACTCCCCTGACGTGGGTATTGGTAAAATGCGTCTGGTGCGTCTAGTGCGTAAGTGCATCTGCGTCAAGTAACGTATGTAACTCTTACAAGATCAATCACTTAACATTAGTATATACCCTATCCCTACCTTTAGCCCTACTGATATCATTTTTCTTTTGCTCAAAACCGAACAATACCTGCCCTAAACGTGAATGACATAACTCCGGTGCGTCTCTTATTTTTATGCAAAATAACGTAACTGACCCTAACCCTCACCAGCTCAAACCTTAGTCTGACGCTGATCTTGAACGTAACCCTATCCCTGATCGTGTCTTTAACGATTATTCCGGCCTTAATTGCACTAGACACACCTAGACACACTAGACGTACCAGATGCATAATACCCACACCCCCCTGATGTCGCACTGCACCAAAGCGATTATGTGTAATTTAGGGGTTGGCCAAATTTCAGTTTCACTCATGGCTGATTTGCGGAATTGATGGACCTAGCTTAAGAAATTTGCTTTGGGACAAAGTTGCAGGCTTGGATTTGGGTGTCATTACATGCCGAAAACAGCCGAAAAAGTCCTTAGTAGACTTTGTCGGTACCGAAAACCTAACCCTAAACCCCAACCGAAAACTCTGGTAGTTTTCGACCGTTGGATTTCAAGTCCAAGACCACTATTATTAGCGACCTTGGTACCACTGGGTCTTGAGTTACTGCGATTTCGTTACAAGTGTCATCCTGATTATGAGGTGACTATGGGCCAAAGAGAATAATTTGTGCATTATCGGAAAAGGAAGAAGACGAAAGGAGTGTTTTGTTGAAGTATTTATTGTTAAATCATGTTGACTTTAGCGACGACTGTATCTCCTCTGTCTGTTTGTTTTGCTTGTAGCTGAAGTGGTTACAGTACAACAATGACGTCAACTCGGGTGTTCATTGGCAGACTGCCGAACATTGCCCGTGAATCAGATGTTGAACGGTTCTTCAAAGGTTACGGCAAGATACGCGAGATCTCACTGAAAGAAGGATATGGATTTGTCGTGAGTAGTTGTCAGTTGTCTTAATTTGTAGTTGTAAATGTAAGTATAATGTAAGCATAAAAGGACAGTCCATTTGGGCATTTTGAGTGATGTTGTGCAAGTATAATGCCGTGCATGTGATGCCAGGCACATTTCATTGTCAGTATTGTCAAAAGTGTATTGTCTAAAAACATGCATTGGCGTGCAGAATATCACAGGCATCATTGGGTTATTAATCATGGCTGTACAAATGGTCAACATGTGTCACAGTACTAGCTATGGCAGCTTTGACTACTTGTTTGATCAGTGTCATCTAATGTCATTAAGATGCTGATTTAGACATTCATTTCATGTTGCTTGGACTATTGCACCTCACTGTTCTACGGCTTTACAGCTGTGAAAAAATTATACGTACGTGGAAAATTAGACAAAGTTTACAACTCGATAGACCCTCGTATGTTAGACTAACAAACTTTTTAAATTTATACACCAGTTAAAGTTATGTTTCTCCCATACTCGTACGATCTTAAAGCAGATGTGATGTCATTGAAATTTATGACATCATAAAGCGTTAAACTGATACGATTTTTAGTGCTAATGCAAGCACCACAAATATACGCATGACAATTATCCAGTCTGCAGCCGGATTCACAAATGTGAGACCTCAGGATTTGTGAATTTGTGGAAGCCCTGACAAATACGTTCATGAATTTCTTATTTGCAATAGGAATACACAGTAGCTGAAATCTGTGCTGGCCATAAATAAGAACGCTTATGTCAATTACAATGTCCCATCAGGATTTGACGCTGCCAGTAACATTTTATTCAAAAGTTAACAGTTAGTAATATCCGTCGTTTTTGTGAAAGGTTAAACAATTTTTACAATGTACAGCCTGGGGAACTCTGATGTGTGGGGGCCTGGGAGCGAGCCTCGAAGATGTTGCATAAATCTGGCAGTGCCCGGCACTGCAGCCCAATCTCAAAGTTAAAATTACTCAGCAACCTATTCGCGACTCTAGCTTTTTACAATAAGACCACCCTACATACAGCAGAGACTTGACTTAAAGTAACTATTATATTTTTCTAAATGTGAAAAATTTTCTTTGTGGTGTCTGCTATTCAAACAATGAGTGACTCAAATCTGTGTTAGAATCCTGGCTCGAGGGACCGATATAAAACGCCCTATGACATTATAAGTTACAATGGTGTCATATTGCATTTAAGCTCGCATGAGTTCCGGAGAAATGTGCGTTTTATTGGTATATAGTTATTGAATTTTTGCAGTCTAACATATTAACTAGCAAAACTTTTTGAATGCCCCTCGTATCTTTATATGCATGTATTCATGTATTTCTATGTTTTGTGCCATATATGCCATACAGTTGCCATTAGTAATACAATAACTTTATGCTTAACCAGAATGGTAAGTTAATAAATGGCAACACTTGTAATTGTTGAATAAGCTAGCTGATTGTTGTTGCCATAATTATTGCAGTGGCAGTATCTTATGGAAGTTGTAATCACTCACAAGTATAGTACTACATGAAAATTCGATAATGTTGCTGGAAGCATTTGTGATAATCTAAGGAGTGTTTTGTAGGAATTTGGGGATAAACGTGATGCAGAAGATGCTGTTTATGAAATGAATGGCAAGGAGCTGTGTGGAGACCGGTATATATACATTTTAAAATATTATCAGACTCTTGTGCTATACTTTTTACGCGCGAAAGCAGCTGTGCTTTCAGTGCGTCTTAGCTATCGCAATTCTGTCCGTCCATCCGTTCGTCTGTCACACGGGTGGATCAGGCAAAAACGGTCCAAGCTAGGATCTCCAAATTTTCACCATCGGCTGCCTAGAAGACTCTAGTTTCAGGAACCGTAAAGCTTTTCCATAAATTCGAAGGGGGTCACCCTGAATGAGGTCGCTAAATGAGAGGGGGGTGGTCAAAATTTGCGATTTTCGGCCAATAACTCGCTGTATCTTGGTAATGGTGCAAGATAAGGCTTAGGTTACTATTAATCACTAATATGAAGTCGTACACTGGCTTTCAATTGCCGCCGAATTCAATGACCTTGGATGACCTTGAACGCCAAAATACGGGTTTTACGGATTTTTTTCGCGATATCGGGCTGCGCAAGTCTTTATCATTCACAAGGAGGCGCCACCGTCGCCAACGCCACACGCGCCTATGGCCGAAGTGTACTATGGTTCCGATGGGCCGAGTCCAAATGATATGCGATTTTCGAAACTATAACTACTGAACTGGAAATGCTATAGGCTTTCGCGCATCTCGTGAGCTTTGCTCAAATTTCTTGTTGTTTTGCTCAACGACTTTTATATTTCTAATTTTTACCAACACAGTTGATTTTTTATTCATTCTTAGTATTCTTGAACTCAGAATATTTGTTGTTTCGTGTTGCATCTTATTGTTGGCACTTTTTATGATTGAAATTTATGCGTTTTAGCTGTATTTTACCTTTTTATTTAACTCTTTATAGTCACGTTAATTAGAAATGCGACCAAAGGTTGCTAATCCTGACTCATACTGTCAGTGAGTGCGAAAGCGTTTACAATCTGTGCAGTGTGCATGTTACCAAGATAAGTGCCAGTGGTGAGTCATTCCTCAGACAAAGATTTTTACGCGCAAAAGCAGCTACTGCTTTCAGTGCGTCTTAGCCATTGCAATTCTGTCTGTCTGTCTGTCTGTCCATCTGTCACAAGGGTGGATCAGTCAAAAACGGTGCAAGCTAGGATCACCAAATCTTCACCGTTGGCTGCCTGGAAGACTAGTTTCAGGAACCATAAAGCTTTTCCATAAATTCAAAGGGGTTCACCCTGAACGAGGGCACTAAATGAGAAGGGTGTGGGCAAAATTTGCGATTTTTGGCCAATAAGTCGCTGTATCTCAGCAACAGTGTGACTGTGTGAGATAGAGCCTAGGTTACTATTAATCACTAATAGGAAGTCATACACTGGCTCTCGATTGGCGCCGAATTCAATGACCTTGAATGCCAAAATAGGGGGTTTTATGTATTTTTTGGCGATTTCCGGCTGCAACACAAGTCTATATCATTCACAAGGTGGCACCATACTACTATCATTATGCGATCCAGATAAAGAATTTTGTATTTGTGTATTAACTTAGCGTGAACACTCCAATTTTCAGCTAAACTACTGAACCGGAACTGCTATAGGCTTCGCGTATCTCGTGAGCATTAGCTCAAATTTTTTGTTTTGGTTCGGAGGAGGAGTGTACTAATGTGAAATGGCTAGTTGGGTTCAAATGTCTGTCACTAACTTTGATTTAGTAAATAATAGAAAAGAATGTTGGGTCAGAAAATCAAATATATCAGTAAATAAAGGTCATTAGTGGATTAATCCATATAAGTTCTTATTATATAACACTTGCATAGTATTCGATGTAAACACCTTTTATTGTTAGATTTATTTTGTTTGTTTGTGTGTGTGATGCGTAGTGTGATTGTGGACCATGCCAGAGCACCGGGAGAACGCCGTCCCGGGGGTCGGGGCTGGGGAGGTGGTTATGGTGGCGGCTATGGTGGAGGTTATGGCGGTGGCGGCTACGGTGGAAGATATCGTGGTGGATATGATCGGTAGGATTTGATTATGCTTTGCTAAACTTGTATTTTATATGTATTCATACTCACAGCTTTTCTGTGGCTGCAAGTAGCATAATGTTTGTGTATAAGAATCTTAAGAGATTTATGTATAAGCAACCAAGTTTTTTTTTATCAGACCATCGGCACAGGTACCATAGTGAAAATCGTTAGATTTGTGCTCTTATTACTTAATAGTAATCACAAACCAGTAATGGCTATCATATATGATTTGTGTTTGCACAAAATGGCTGTATATCTGAATTTTATTTACTGTTTGTTTCTCTATGTATTCTCTTGTATTTTTGGAGCTGGCACGTTGTGCTGTCGGACTTGAACTTAGAATTGGTGCTGTGTTATGGCACAAAAGAGTGAAATGTACGTGGTTTGCATCGGCGAGCAATTGTACAGCGTGCTCAAATGCTCAACATTGTCACTGCAATGATAGGGGATAATTGTTTCTGAAACTGTCTTAATTGCTTGTATGTTCCAGTTTTTGTGTGTCACCTTGTAGTAATTACTGTGACAGCTGTGGAGGTTAGGTAATGATAGACAGTGCTTGTCTGGTATTGTACACATGTGCATGATGTTTGACATCACATTGTGGTGGCTGATGTTGCAGCGGCTATCGTCCTCGCAATCCACCGCCGCAGCACAGTGACTACCGTGTGCGTGTCAGTAATCTGTCATCCCGCGTCAGCTGGCAGGTATATACACTGTTTCTCGTCATAGTCAGACCATTGTGTATAGATAGTAGGAATTGATTACCACATTGTCTAGTGCATTCCAGGGACTGTGAAATGTATGAAGCACCATCTCTCGGTTAACCAAATTATATTGTAGTTTTTTAGCTAAAACTGGTAAGTGTCATTATTTTGCAAGCTAAAATTGCTCAGTGCTGACGTTCTGCACTGTTTTTTTTGCAAAATTGAATGAGCTGTCAGTAATAAATAGCATTGTCCATCATCTGTGTGTGATAATGACTGTCAGTCTGCCTATAGGACTATCTTGTTCTAATCGCCACTAGGAGGCTTCTTGTTGTCGGCAGTGTCACACAACTGACGTGCCTGTGATGCTATGTTGTAGGTTTCGTATGTATAGCTTGTCCTCGTCCTGTCTATTTAGTCGTGCTTGTGGCCGATTGGCTATATTCGGGTGATCGCTCGCTGGGACAGTGAACGAGAGTGAAATCGGGAACTCCTTTTAAGTCCTTGATCCTCTGTCCTCGGCAAAGATGCTCTTCTGTCTTGGCAGTCAAGAGTTATCGTGTCATGTCGAGTCGTGGTCCCTCAGTCGTGGGAGTAGTCGGTTTCCTTGGTCGTGTCGCGACTGAGTCATATCCAATCCTATCGTGTAGTCTGGGGATTAGCGATTTTAACATTACCTCACAAGGTAATTTGAACATGCCACTATACTGTCGCATGCCAGTTTTTACTTTTGTAGAATCTGTTATTAAATTCTGATTCTGTCACGTTGATTTGAGAATAATGTTGACTTGCCATCATTCCTGAATCAAAAATTATTTTTGTGTTTGCCTGACATCTTCGTGGTAGTTTCATCGATCATCAAATTGCCAATTATAGTTGCTGTTACCGGGGCATATAATACTCGGATCCAGATCATTAGGGCCTGTGGGCGGAAAATTTTGTCAAATTCCGCGCGCTAGTTCACAAAGTTCCGCGGCTCACTGCAGCCATCTGTTTGTGAGTAAAATGTGTTAAGAAACTTCAGTTATTGAAGGTTAGCACTAGCATTGTGCTCATTTATGCTAGCAACATACAAAAAAAATATAAATCTTTTTTTATTTTCATACGTGCAGTCTGTCCAGTCGCATTGTGTTATATTTATGGTTGTAACATATTACGATGGCTATTAGTAGTTGAGTCGATTTTTTCGTGATGTAGTTAGTCTTTTTAATGATGTTATCAAGCTGATGATCGTACTAGTCATCGTTAATTTCTCAACTTCTGCATAAAGAAATTTCGTGGGAGTACAATTCCGTTGAAAAGGGAAAATTCCGCAGCTCAACTTGAAATTCCGTGACCTCCGGAAACTGTGGGCCCAACATATCATACTTAAGCAGCACATATCACAACACATTTCACATTTTGTTTACTTGGAACAAAAGTCGTGTTCTTCAGACTGCGATAGTAATCCGAATAATGTTAGTGATGTTGCACGTCAGCGCTCTGCTTGGCACTTTTAAACATGTGGTCACTGCCATCTATTGGTAATGGTATTAAATGCTGTGGGTGTTTTATTCTTAATTTTCTCTGCTAGTTGATATTTGTGGTGGTGGGATTAGTGCCATGTGCTTCTGTGCTGTGTTTTATTGATAGGGCTGTAAAATTACTGTACTGTACAACAGAAATGTTCTGCAACTATTTTGTCTCAGGCCACTGTCTTCCTAGTGTTTTGTATTCTGGAAGACTTAACTTTTTCTACTAGCCAGTTGGGAACATCATTATACACAGTTATCACAATAATGTCCATGCTTGCAGTTGATATGGTATATATTATTTTTTTTATTGAAACCTGATTGCTTTGTCTTTGCCATAATATCATGGTGATTAGGAAAATTTAGTGTTTTACAGCCCTAACAGTTTGATATTGCAGTGCTGCGTTGAAGTGTGTCGCACATAGTGCACGTGTGAATGATAAACTACGAGGTCTGTCAATTGTGATTTGTGTGACAGGACCTGAAGGATTACATGAGACAGGCTGGCGAGGTCGTTTATGCTGATGCTCACAGGATTCGCACAAATGAAGGGTTTGTGTTAACTCTACTTCGGCTTGCAGTTGTGGGAAGTCTATATTATTTTGATTTATTTACTTCTTGTGGCATCTCAAGAACAAAAAGATGGTCGTGATCACCTGCTACAGTTTTTGTTAGTTACTAATGAAAAGCTGCGGAAATTAGCAATTAATTGATCGATTGATCATTAAAAATGGATCTATTACCTAATTTATAGTCGATAAAATTCAATTAAAATTTTGGACTTTATAACAGCCTAAAATGACTGATTTTTAACGTTTGTAATCTGATTTTATTTTGCATACAACGTGTCGTCAAGATTCGTACTTAGTTTAACGGTCTGAACTTTGTCAGCTTTGACTACACAGTTTCCATGCTGCATCATCATCACTGCTTTTCAGTTTGCTTTAGTTTGTGGAAGATAACAACAGCCGTTAGTTGAATTTAGCAGTTTTTCTGGTCTTTCTAATCAAGTAAACAAATTAATCGATTAATTTGGACTAAGTATTAGAGAATCGATTTGAAAAATTTTAATCAGTGCCAGACCTAGTTGCCCCATTCGCAATTTAGGATGTTTGTTTTATTTTGTTATCTTTGTTTACTGAGTGGCAACAAGTTTGCTTATGCCACTGCTTGTTAGTGTGCATCAGTCAGTTGTTTCCAATGATCGGTTGCCGAGTGGTATGTTAGTGACTAATGAATGGCGTTGTGTTGTAGAGTGGTGGAGTTTGCGTCATCGTCGGACATGAAGAATGCCATTGAGAAACTGAATGAGACTGAATTGAACGGACGTGTCATTACCATCACCGAAGACCGAGGACGAGGCAGTGGAGCTCGCAGGCGCAGGTACGAATTATCTATATCCACGCCTTCTGCTCGTCTTCATATTCCTGATGCAAGAAGATTTGTTGAAAAGTTAGTTACTCACTGGGTGGAAATAGTGATGCTGGTGAACTTGTTAAAAAATGCAATTGCACATGTATACAAAGTATGCAAAGATAAGTGAAACATTGGATTATTTTGGCAATTTTTGTACATTTTTGTATTACTTAACATGATTTTCTACATATCCTGATAAAGTATTTGAATTTTCTGGGTTTTTTGGTGTAATGACCAACAATTTTACACATTGGAGACCTGTGTATGATTCGTCTTTGAATAGACTCATATGCTGAAACGGTAAGTGATGTTATAAATTGGAAAGCCCTGGAAAATGCACAGAAATAGGTCCTAGAAAATCATGGAAAGCCACTTATAATGTTCTATGCAGTTTGATAGTTAGTTGATCGATTAATCGTTAGAATTGATGCGTTATTAGCGCACAGAATACAGAGGAAGTCTGAATTGTTTTTACCTTTACCTAGAATTACAGTATTTGTAAAGTTTTGAAGTGCACTGATGATCATATGGCATACTGGGCAGTAGAAGCTGTGGTGTGCATCTGTGCATGTATGTTCAGTCGATCGCGATCGTACTCGCGCAGTCATTCAAGGTCGGCGTCTCGCAGCAGGTCGCGAAGTCGCGAGGATCGTAAGCAGAGTCGCGAGCGCAGCCAGAGCAGAGAGAAGAGTCCTGAGAACGAGCGTCGTAGTCGCTCACGCAGTCCGTCGGCCGGCAACGAGGACCAACCATGATGATTGATGATGATGATGGTGTCCAGTGACTGTCTAGCTGGACGTGTGGCAGTTTTGTCTTGTAGACTGCCGCTTCTGACTGACTCTTCACGTTTCTTCTCTATCTTTTTTTATTCTAAGTTTTTCTTGTGTTTTTTTTCTGATGTCTACATAAGTAAGGAATGATGATCGACTGTAGTGTTTCATCTGACTGCTGTTGACGCAGCATTGTGGCCAACTGTAGTTGTGTTAAGTAGCCACTTACTGTGTACGTGTAATTATCATCGATTCATTGATGGCATACCGTATTTTCTCATGTGATGTCGAAATAGCAGATATTATGTGGCAAATTAGAGCAATTGCATTTTTTCTCATTGCAAACGATGATTATGTGCATTATCATGTGCGATGAGTAGTGCATATATAGGTTTAAATATTTAAGTCGGTCATGTTGACACTGATAAGTACTGCACCTTGTGCTTGTTGTGGCAGAAGACATTCGGTCCAAGTGAATACAACACTGACTCATTTACGACCTTTAAGTTTTTTAAGTTCGAGTGAGATGTTTTTGGAAGCTTTGTTATTTCTGTCTAGTAAGAAGAGTTACATCTTTGGCAGTGTTGAAAATAAGCACGAGTGACAAATCTTGCGCACTTTGTGTACAGATCGTCTTGTATGTGAGACACTGCAAGAAAATCATTTGAATAACGAAGTCCAGCATAAAGCTTCGTAAGAAAAGAAAAATATGAGCACATGTAGTTCCACTGTCAGGTGACAACGTTTAAAATTTGCAAATACATAACAGTCCGTCATGGTGTGATGCCCCCATCTAGTAGCCGTGTTGAGTGTTGACTAACCACAGGCACAAGATTCTCACCAGTCAGGCAGAGGCTTCTACTCCATTTTAGCCGGAATTAGCAGTATGCTTTCTTGAAACACTTGGGGCTCAAGTGAACTTTCACTTGACAATTCAACAGGTAAGCTAAGGTAAGGTAAGCGACTAAACGTGAGATGCAATTTGAAAGCTGAAGTGTGCCTGCACTCTGCCAAACATTTTAGCTTGATTTTTTTGATGATTATAAGATAGGTAAGATTTCTGTGACTTTGACGGAGGGTTTCCTGGTTCTAGGGGCTGGAGGTTGTGGAGTCATGGACATCCCTGCACTCACGCTTCCCTGTATGCTCAGTTCTTATTATCTGTCCCATTGCTATAGCATAGCAATGGACAGATTATACAATAACTTGTGTCTGTCTGTCAGTCTGTCTGTAAACACTCCTACGGCTGCAATTCTGATTCGATTTTGATGAAATTTTGCACAGTGATTCGGGGCCTGAAAAGTAAGATCGAGTTTGGGATAAAATAGCGAAAGGAGTTATCAGATTTTTTTATCACAATTTTTTAAAAATTTGCATTGTGGCTTATGGAGATGAAGCGGTATAACTCGGTCCCCGTAGTGGATAATTGCGCACTGTGTTTACCTACCCCCTATTTTCGGGGTCGAGCAATCTAACGGTGTTTGGTGTTATTTAAATTTACCCTCTATCGACTCCTGTTGCCATATCAACCATTCAAAAGTAGCAAAGTTTTACATCACAGCCAATAGCTGATTTCAAAGCGGTATAACTTGGTCCCCGTAAAAGATAATTGCGCGCTGTTTGCACCTAACCCCATATTTTCGGGCCCTCGCTATTCGATGGTGTAATTTGAATTTTTCCCCTGACGACCCCTGTTGCCATGGCAACGAATTTTGGGACAAAAGTGTACTACCACTCGGCCCCCATGAAAGATAATTGCTCCCTGTTTGCACCTACCCCCTATTTTCGGGCCCGGGCTATGCAATGGTATCGTAAATTTCTCCCCTGAAAACCCCTGTTGTCATGGCAACCAACTGTTTTAGTCGAAGACAAAATTGGCTGCAGGCTCACGAGAGCGTCAAACGCTGAAACGCAGCTGTTAGGCTATATAACGTGGCAATGGGACAGATACCTCGTTCCACAGAACGTATTTCTAGTTTGACAAAGAATTCAAGAAGTAGATTTAATTTTCGATTATGAAATAATTCTAATCGCTGAGATCAAGACTGGAGATGTCCAGACTAGCCCTGAGTTAGTAATACCGAATTAATGTCGCAATATTTTCTAATACCTATACCGACGTCGCTGTTACAAATACCGACCAAAATACTGATTATCGATACCGACACTGACCCAGCTCTAATCCACAATTGAGTTTCTAGTTATTGTAACTTTTCGACTCGGAAGTGCATGTTCAAGAAGTCTATGGTAAACAAAGTTGAATAAAATGTCTGATTTCGACGACAGAAGTGGTATTGTTGCTTGCACAACACCGTGGGGTCGCTGGTGGCAGACTATGGATGACGTTACGGTGGAGGTTAACATTTCTGAAGGCTGCAAAGCGAAGGATATACAGTGTGTAATAACACCGAACAGCTTGTCGCTTGCAGTTAGAGGCAATACGGTTTTCAAGGTACTGCTTATGACATGAATTTACACAGTGAACTTGTAAGCGAAGCTTGTATTTGTTATCGTACAAGGATTAGTTTTAGGGAGGGACCGAGTCAAGCTCTAGGATAGGCGCGCCAAAGGAGCCAAGATTGAGACTCTGCTAGTGTTGAGGGAGTGAAGATTGGGGATGGCCTTAGAATTAGCTCTTGGTTCTTTACTAGCCTGCTACTATGGTGTCTGAAGAGCGTCGTGAGCTGCTCATCCCTGGCAAAAAGAATTTGATGAACTACACATTTGCATGGTGGGATGATAATATTGTTTTGTGCGGCATTGCTGTATTGACAGATAGCCGAGCCAAAAGCTAAGGAAAACTGTTTGAAATGGGTTTGGTCAGTATTTTGGGAGCTTTGATTTTTTAGCCTCATAGCCAGCATTGCCACATGTATTAAGTGTATTCTGCTGAGATTTTTTGTCACTGCTGTTGATGTCTCCCCCCCCTTTCTGGCTAGATCCTTGTATTATATCAAGATAGTGAACATATCATGATAATGTCATATTCTAACATATATGACTTAATCTGTTACATTACAATGCACATTGCTGCTTATCATGTTATGATTGTTCTGTGGTTGTAATAAACATCTTGATAAAACAATACTTATCTGAATTTCCATGCAGTTATTTTATTTAGGTAAATTTTAACACAAATACAACATCAACTTTCTGTGAGTTGTTAAATAATTGAACAATTTTCATAATAAAATATTTTATGTATGATCATTATTTTGAACTTAAGCTATGTTTGTTTTGTACGTAGGGTAAACTACACAAGACTGTTCAAGCTGATGACAGTGTCTGGACATTAGGTGAGCTTGAGCTCTGCACTTGAGCATTTCTTCAGCAGATGCATTAGTAATAAAATGAAACAAGTGTTGTGTTACATGTGAAAATGGCATACTTTGCTATTACTTAAATTAGCCTGTAACATAGTGGGCAGACAGTAGTGAAATATCATCAGAATTCAGAATCATACTAGGGTCGTTCGATAAGTTACAAAACAGCATCATTCTGTTAGTTTTCCAAATATTAACAAGTAATTTTGCAGAGCTCATGAGACGCGCGACAGCCTTAGCAGTTCCTGTTCAGAGGTTGTCTTGATCTATATCTATCCATTTTGATGCAATTCACTCAGATTGAAATCTATGCCGCAGCCACAAATTGCAAAAAAACACTAAAACCCCTATTTTAAAAATTCAAGGTCATCAGTGTTCACACCAATAAAAAGCTTGTCACTATTGCTTGTTATGATAAGCAGCATGTCTCCACCTATCGGCAACCGTTTTCATGCTAGGCAAACCAATAGCAGTAAAATAACCACCTTTAGCGGGTAGCCATCTTTGATGCCAACCTACACCGGCCTCCTTGAACCTAGGGGCTTGGGACTTGAACTGCTAAAATCTACATTCAATGCTGAAAATTTCATGTGCAGGTTGTCTTAGTCTATCTTCAACCATTTCGTCGCAATTTACTGCTGAAATGTGCGCTGCAGCCAGAAATTGCGAAAAAATTTACCAAAACCCTTTTTGGGGGGTTCAAGGTCATCAATGTTAACAAATCTAAAAAGCCCGTCATCGGTGCTTATTATGATATGCAGCAAGTCTCTACCTATCTGCAACCGTTTTCACACCGTAAGAGCCAATAGCAGCAAAATAACGTCTTTTTAAGGGGTGCCCCTTTTTGACGCCCTCATTCAAGTGGAGCCCCTTTACCCAGGGACACGAAATTTTGTCACTAAAAACTAGTCCTTGGGGAAGCCCACAGTGAAGATTTTGTGATCCTGGCTTGCACCGTTTTGATACAGATCACAGGTGTGACAGATGGATGGACAGACGCCTAGACGATGGCTAAGACGCGCAAAGCATTCTGCTGTCACACGCAAAAATCCAAAAAATACGTTTTGTAGGGAATTTAATTTTGAGTAGAAGCTGTGAGTTTTATGACGATGACGTCACTGTGACGTTATTTATAAATATTAAATACGGCGACGTTGCCATTGAAATCATCCTGTAATGAACAGTGTGCTCTTATTGTATTTTTGTGGACAAAAAATAAATGCAAATCAGATTCACTCGGAGATGCATCCAGTATGTGGCGATAAGTGCTTTAGAAGCGAACAGTTCATGTTCGGTGTTAAGAAAATGCTAGGTGGGCGAAAATTTGTATCATATCCCGAGGTGCAATCAGTCGTTCTTCAGTGGCATGGACAGCAGCCAGCATCGTTCTTTGCATCAGACATTCAGAAGTTTGCTGACAGATAGGACAAATGTTTGAGTAAACTTAGATGATATGTTGAAAATGAAACATTAGTTTTTAGCATTTAAAGAGATGGCATTGACTTGTTAAGTTTATTAATTTTTTTGTTCCTATGCTGTTTGTCATTTGCGAGTTATAATAGATTACTGGTGGGGAAAATAGTACACAGTAATGATGTTATCATCAAAAAAATTTTTTACATGTATTCAGAATAAAATCCTCTACAAAACGTATATTTCAAATTTTTACGCAAGAAAGCAGCTACTGCTTTCAGCGCGTCTTAGCCATCGCAATTCTGTCTGTCCATCTGTCTGTCTGTCTGTCACACAGGTGGATCAGTCAAAAATGGTGCAAGATAGGATCTCCAAATCTTCACTGTTGGCTGCCTGAAAGACTCTAGTTTCAGGAACCGTAAAGCTTTTTCATAAATTTGAACGGGGTCACCTCGAACAAGGGTGCGATTTTTGGCCAATAAGTTGCTGTATCTCAGTAACGGTGCAAGATAAAGCCTAGATTACTATTGATCACTAATAGGAAGTAGTACACTGGCTCTCGATTGGCGCTAAATTCAATGACCTTGAATGCCAAAATAGGGGGTTTTGTGGATTTTTTGGCGATTTCAAGCTGCAACACAAGTCTATATCATTCACAAAGTGGTGCCACGGAACTATCGTTATGCGATCCAGATAGAGAATTTGGTATTTGTATATTAACTTAGCATGAACACCCCAATTTTTAACTAAATTACTGAACTGGAACTGTTATAGGCTTTCGCATGTCTCGTGAGCATTAGCTCAAATTTTTTGTTTAGATTTGGAAAACTAACAGAATGACGCTGTTTTGTAACTTATTTATCGAACAACCTTCGTAATTACAATAACAAGTACACTGTTGTGCATTTTTATACTGCATATTTTTTGAGTGCACTTTTGACTGTATTATGTGATGTATCAATTTAAGGTATTATAAATTTTAGACCCTGATGAAAATGAAACATGCTTATTTTATTACTGCAATCTATGGTGTGTGCTGCATGGGCATGTGTGTAATATACTATGCAGATGTGAGATGCATTTCATAATCATACTTCACTGGAGTGAGATTATGGGCGGTTATAGCACTAAAGACCAGTGGCGTTGCCAGAAAATTTAAATGGGAGGGGCCTCGTCTCTTCCCCTTCCCCTCCTTTTCCCCTTTCATTTCTCCCTTCCCTTTTCCTCCCCTTTTCGCCCTTCTCTTTCTTTCACTGTCCCTTTTTTCCTCCTCTCCCATCCCTTAGAAGTAAGACCCACTAAAATTCAGCCAAGAGGTCCTGGGGAGTTCTAGTGGGGTTTTTGGCAGAGCCCCAGCCAAAAGCGAATTTGGTGCATATTAAAAGGTGAGATCTGGTGGCAACAATTTCAACTGTTTTCCTGAGAATAAGCTGACCAAATTGGCAAATTGAGTACAGTTTAAACGTTTGCTAATGTTTTGTTTGTATACGCCACTGCTACAGACACTGTGGTGACAAATAGGAGGATGAAGTAGCTTATGAAATTGGTGTTCTCAGGTTGCTCATATGTTGTGTTTATAAATGTTTTTGCATGTCACTTATTTATTTTTGTGTGTGTCATAGTGGTTCATCCTGACTGCCATCTATTCAGTGGAATGAACACAGATATGTGTATATGCTTGCAGAGGATGGTCGTATGGTGCGTATATGCCTGGTCAAAGCCGACAAAACTGCTGGAAGCTGCTGGCTCAGTTTACTTACTGATCAGTTTGCTGTTGACCCATTTGTTGCAGACCAAATGCAACAGAAGCTGACACTACAACGCTTTCAGCTGGAAGTAAGCGTCTGCTGTCTTGTAACATGGACTGTTATTACTTTTTGAAACCTTTTTAATTTACGTCCATGCAGCATTTTATGTTGATAAGCTAGTCATTTTTCTTGTTATACTAATTTGTTAAATTGACACTATTTCTGGTGATCAAGCTAGTGGAAGAATTTTTAAATCAATTAATCACGTATACACTGTGTCCCAAAAAACGTCCCACTTTTTTGTTGTCCATATCTTCGCAAAATGTTTTCGGATTTTCAAAATTTTAACACAGGCACATTCTGTAAACAATTAGCAATAAAGTGGTTATTGAATATCCCACCACGTCATAACTGTGTCACTACATTACTTTGTGAAATTTTGTACGAAAAACCAACAATAATAGGCAACAAGTATGTTGATATACGAAAAACACTTTAGAGGAAAACACAGTGAATGATCTGTATGATGCTACGTTGTGTTATATCCATCATCTTGGATATCTGGCGTGTTGAATGATGTGTTTGTTTCTGGCCTTCCAGCTTTAGCTAGCCTACCAGTTCATTTGCAGTGGTCACGTTCTCTTCAGTATGTGCATGCTTCAGTCTGCTGGTCTCATGTCTTTGGTCATGCTTCCTGATTTCCAAATCTTTGTTATTACCATACCCATTTTTCCCTTTTGCAGTTTGTCTTCAAGAATTCTACTAGTATTCTCTGAAGGCTCTTAATCAAATCCTTGCCTCCGTTGCTAAGTGACATATTACAATACCCATATATCATTATTTTATTAAAAATTATGATTTGCAATAATATTGTCTGGATTTGTTTGCAACCATTAGAAATGTATCCGAAACCAAGCATAATTTGATTTACGCATAAAATTTGTTTTAAAAAGTTGAGAATATACAGGGTGGACCAAAAAACCGGACCTGTTTGAGCGTTGATAACTCAGCGATGGTTAGTGGTAGAAAGACGTGTGATACGTCAAAAGTTTCAGAATACTGCAAAGAATAAACGACAAATTTGCATAGTAAAGCATTTAAATATTCTTTGCCTGATTTGCATAAA
>Ga0056128_1004505_pt1 | contig 17441 bp, 8 predicted proteins | sample WorMetLIZISLAND2_FD_71113 | JGI IMG/M metagenome (GOLD analysis project Ga0056128, IMG submission 71113) | Marine gutless worms symbiont microbial communities from Max Planck institute for Marine Microbiology, Germany - Olavius geniculatus... ... | reverse complement strand
CGTAAATGAGGCTGCGTAAATGAGGCTTGCGCCCAGTGAAAAATAAGTGGGGGAAGTTTTGTCAAGGGTGTATGCAAAATTGGGTTCCATGACACTTAGGTCTAATCGCGCAACACTTAATCGGCGACAGTCTGTTCATCGCGAGGAACATCATCGGGCGAGCAGTCGTCCACGCGTCCAGCACCGTAATTAACCGTAATTAATCTTACTTTTGGTCGACTAGCAGTGGAACCTAAAGACTAATTATCAGATTGAAGGAGGCCGGTGCAGGCGTGCGCCAAAGACGGCTACCCCCCCCCCTAAAAGTGGTCATTTTACCGCTATTGGCTCGTAGAGTGAAACCTGTTGCAGATAGGCACAAACAGGCTGCTTATTATAACATGCAACAGTGACAAGTTTTTTACTGGTGCCAACGTCGATGACCTTGAATGACCTTGAACTTTCAAAGTAGGGGTTTTTAGTGAATTTTTTATATTTTCGGCTCTGTCGCACAATTTAAGAGTGAATTGTACCGAAATGGCTAGAAATGGACCTGAACAACCTGCGTATGACATTTTTAGCACAGAACGTACATTTTGAGAATCTAAGTTTCGATATCTTAAATTCCACCAGTTTTCCATGTGGAGGCCTCAAATTTAAGTACTCTTTCAAGACGCATTAATATCTTATTGCTGTACACTGATTGCCAAAGTGGCAAGACCGCTGCTATCGCGCGTTACGCGAGCTTTGCTTAAATTACTTGTTAGATTTGGGGCGACAGAAGCCACTGGCGGTGCACTGGGAACATCGATCGAGTTCCCACATTTCTGCAAGACATGAGACTTACTATCGTGCGATCAGTTAACTGACAGTCAAACACTACGGCACACCGGCTCACATAGGCCCTAGGTCTACATTTTTATTGGCATTTTATCAGCTAATTTATAACACTTCTTTACGTCTGTGTTTATGATACGTACAATTTGTCAATTTCCGATATAGGATAAACGACAGTGACGTTGTTCGGCCGTCGAAACGCGACAAACAAATATATTGTACGAGTTTTGGTTGATGGCTTTTTCGATTCACAACGCACGATAAACGAGCCAAACGTAAATAGGCCTATATACGCGTCTCAACGTATGTGATTCAATCATGTGAATACCGGTACGTGAGTACGTGAATGGGCTACGTGAATACGTGAAGCTGTCTGAATAGTGTCAAACAGCACACCGGCAAAACGAACGACAAGTATTGCCCACAGACTGGGCTCGTGTGTTGCGCGTTTCAAGAATGCCTATTGCTAACCATGTTAACATTCCGTCTGATTAGTTAATTAATTAGCTAGAAAAACCAGTGCCGAGACAGCAGACCTGCGCTGAAAATAGTGCTGCCACATGGCGAATGCAACTAACTCAATATAGCAGCCGCGTGTTACAGATGATTCGGATTAGGATTCAACATTCAACAACCCTTGATCAAAGTTATGAACCGAATCGCCACCGAAATCTAAAAGTTAGGTGTTTGAACCACTCTCCACTCCTTTGTAGAATTCTATTAAAATCCGTTCATAACTTTCTGAGATAGGCTACACGGCAAATTGTAACTGAGAAAACATTCTGGATTGCATGTGATCCAGAATCCACGAAAACTCTGGATTGCCACCAAGATCTGAGCAGATCCTTTCCAATCTATTTTCAAAATTTTATCAGAATTGGTTCATAATTTTTTGAGCAAACAAAGGCAAACGAAAGAAAAATCCGGTCGCATAACCTTCCATGCTTTCTTCAGCAGAAGTAGGGGTTTAAGCTAATCAATTAGGCTAATTTCGGGCACGCAGATATAGGTCCTAATCCACCAGGAACATCTTTTTAATCGTAGGCTAATAGTAGGCTAAACGGTACACACAAGTTATGAACTACGTGTACAAAGCAAACAAACTGGATGAAGTGACGCAATGCTCATTTCAGTGATCGGTTCATAACGTTCGCTCTGTACACCAACGTCACTTTTCACGCTCAGTGAGCGTTTGCACAAATCCGCAAGCAAACAGACTAAAACATAACACATCAGCCACAATTGAAATTTTATAACGTAATGACCGAAAAAAAGGTACAAATTGAGTATCTTCTTTAAAAGTTTTTGTATCGTCTACGCCTGCCGAAGTTTGCTTTCTTATTTTACCAAACGACGGCTGAGTGAAAACTGTCTAATCGCAAATTTGCTACTCAATCCGGCGACCAAAAATCACTGAGCAACAATCGACCAATCGATCGTCTCAAACGGCAAGCCATGGCTAGAACAAAGCATTATTGCTGCTTTTTTTCTGCAGGTAGCCTAGATATCTACATGTCTGTATTGCTGTCATCATGTTGAAGCAATAAGCAACAAGCCATATTCTATAAACAATGGCAATTGGAGAAATTGTCTGACATTCAGTGGTCATTTTGAAAATAGGCCCCTAGTGTTCAACTCCTTGAGTCATAATTATTACAGTTTTGCCAATATCATTCATTCGCATTTGCATGATTAGAAAAATCTGTATTAGAAAGTCCATTTGACAGTTGCTGTATGTATGTAGGCTAATTACTGCTTTTACGCTACTGTTTCATAACAACAAACGCATGCATAACAATAACGCACTCAACAAACAAGAAAAGTAATGAAAACAGCAACTAAATGACTATAAACGCGAAATCTACCGGGGACGGTAAAAGGGCTCGCACATGTACGAAAAAGTAAAATACAATAAAGCAAACGAAGACGGTCGCCTTAGTCTCCGTTTACTGTTAATCGCAGATTAATCAAACATGCAACTACACACTTGCGAAAAATATTTATTTTATTGCGAGGAATACGTGAAACTAAGTCACTGTTGTTTGACAGAAGTGTTGTTCTAATGTCAAGTTTGTTCTATTTTTATCAGTTTATTACTTTATCGTTTATGTGCGAACCGAGCGCCTTAACTCAACAACTCAAAACTCATTGTGCGATAATTAGACCTACTGTTAACGACCGTATCTCTGTACTTGAGCAAAATGCCAGTCTCGCTAGTTCTTACGCAACTGGATCTGCTAAATGCCACTGCAACTTTCCATGCAGGCAAGATATCAACTCACGACCGAAAGCCCGGTTCACAACGTCACGAAAATTATATGCTGCTGCAACTGTTCGTGATGTGAATGCCCCATCAGGCGGCGGGTAAGACGAACGATATCACCGGGAATATGATGACGATTACATACGAAGAAAGCAGCGAAACCATACAGTGTATAACGACCCGTCACATCCTTCCAAGTCGTCGTCATCCCATCTTGTCACATCTCACTTTGTATATCAGGTCCACCAGAGGAAACGGTATGTCTGAAACACGTCACAAAAAGGTCTTAGTTATTGAATAAAAGTTTATGATATTGCACAAAGCAGCAATAAAAGCATACTAAATGCATTTGTTGAAACAATTAAAACGAAACGATTACATGCTTGCTTGTTAAGCCTGCCTCAAAACAAAATATTTTCACTGGCAATACGGATTCCAAGGTTTATGTATCCGAAAAATTTGATCATTTGTTTACTTTTGCGATATTTACGCGCGACAGCATGTAATGCTATGGGGCATCTTACTATCGTAGAGGCGATCGTCTGTTTGTTTTTTTTCTGTCGGTCACACTGCGGTATTGTGTCAAAACAACGCTAGCCAGGATCACGAATTTTTACTGTGGACTGCCACAAAAACTCTATGTTTAGGATTCACAAAGCTTTTTCTCGAAAATTCGAAACAAGACACCCCGATGAAGTAGGTTAAATGAAAAGTAGGTACGAAAAATTGGCGATTTTGAGCCAATAAGTCGCCCTAAACGGTGAGAGATAAGGCAAACGTTACTATTAATCAGTAATAAAAAAAGTCTTATACCTTCTTTCGATTAACATAAAAAAATTAACTCTGAACGACTTTCAACTCCCAAAAATAAAAGTTTTGGTAATTTTCTGCTTTGGCGATTTTAAGCTGCGGCGCACATTCAAAAGTGAATTTCACCGAAATGGCTGGAGATCCACCAGGATAACCTGCGTATAGAATTTTTAGCATCAAACGTAGACTATGGCTGTGTAAGTTTCGATCCCTACCTTTGGGTTTAAAAATTCTTCGTACGGGGGCATTACAAGTAATTTGAGCAAAGCTCACGAGACACGCGAAAGCCTATAGCAGTTCCTGTTCGCAGATAATCGTAGTCTATACTCCATATCTATCCATTTCGTCGTAATTCACTCTTTGGCAGCCAAAAATCGCCAAAAAATCACGTTAAATTAATTTTTTTAGGGTTCAAGGCCATTCAAGGTCATCTATGTTCATGAATCCAAAAAGCCTGTCACAAGTGCTTGTTATGATAAGCAAAATTTCTGTGCCTATCTGCAACCGTGTTCATGCTACACGTGATAATTGCGGTAAAATAACCACTTTTTAGGGGGGGTAGCTGTATTTGACGCCCGCCTCCGCCGGTCTCCTTGAACCTAAGGGGTCGGAACTAGAACTGCTAAAATCTGCGTTGAATGCTGAAAATTTCATATGCAGGTTGTCTTGGTCTATCTCCAGCCATTTCGTCGCAATTCGGTGTTGAAATGTGCGCTGCATCCAAAAATTGTGAAAAATTCACTAAAAACCTCTCTTTGAGGGGTTTAAGGTAGTTCAAGGTCATCGATGTTCATGAATCCAAAAAGCCTGTCACCAGTGCTTGTTATGATAAGCAGCATGCATGTACCTATCTGCAGCCGTTTTCACATTATTCTAGCCAATAACGGCAAAATGACGTCTTTTTAGGGGGTACCCCTCTTCGACGCCCTCGTTCGAGGGGAACCCCTGCACCCAGTGGCACGAAATTTTGTCACGATAAACTAGAGACTTTGTGGCAGCCCACAGTGAAGATTTTGCGATCCTACCTTGCACCGTTTTGATACAGCTCACGAGTGTGACAGACAGACGAACAGACAGACAGACGGACGGACGGACGGACAGACAGACAGACACCCAGACGATGGCAAAGACGCGCGAAGCATTCTGCTTTCGCGCGTAAAAATTAAGTATCCTTTTAATTTAGCATAAAACGATCGATCGCAGGTAGACACTGACTTGTTTTCCGGGGGTAGCTATATCGATGATCTTAACGACTTTAAAATCCAGAAAGGTGGGTTTTAGTGATCTTTTTCGCGATTTTAAGCTGTGATAAATATTTCAACAGTAGATTGTGCCGAAATTACCAGAGATAGACGAAAATAACTTTATATGAAATTTGCAGCACAAAACGTAGATTTTAGCCTTTAGAGATCCGACCTTCTGGGTTCAAGGAATCCCTCGTACAGCGTCGTCACAATTTGGGTACCGTCTTAATGCGTATTGCTATTTTATTGCACGTTGTACACATTTTTCGAGTGGTAGCACCGACGCCGTCACGCGTCATGTGAGCTTTGCTTAGATTAGGCCTACTTGTCACATAGCTGGCTAAACCGCCATATCGCTTCAAGGCGATAGTTATCGCAGCGCAACGCTATTAGAGTGGAAATGCTGCCAAGGGTATTAGAATTGAAATCCAGAGCAAAAAACTTGGACAGAAGCAAAAGCGCTTCTTTTTATTTGCCAGGTGGCAACAGCAATTTGCAGTGTGTTTTTTTTCTAGGGTCCGACCCAAAATCTCCGCTTCTTCTGGGGTCATCATCATTTTGACACAACGCATCATTTGCCCTCCCCCACCCCAATATAGTGTCTAACATTCAAATCCATCAAACAGAACACAAATGCAACAGAGAAAAAACAAACAAACAAACAAAAAAACGACTTTACGAAACAAAGATTTATTTTCACTACGGCTGCGCGTTGCGTTGCGTTGCGTTCGAACGCGTTTAACGCGTTTCAACGCGCTACAACGAGCCGGTTACTCGCAATTACTCGCTCGTATAGTGAACAAAAATACAAACACTATCGGCTTTTCTATTTTAAACGCAAAGCAACGCGCAGCCGTTGTAGAAATGCTACTTAAATGTGTCGCAATATGCGAAATTGCTTGTCCAGGAAGCGATTCCGCCTAGAAGGAATCCGTTAATTTTCTAACGCACTAGAAAATTACTTTTTTCCACTTTTTACGCGCCACAGCATCTAATGCTTTTTGCGTCTTAGCCATCGTCGAGGTGTCTGTCCGTCTGTCTCTGTCCGTCCGTCTGTCACACCCCTGAGCTTTATAAAAAACGGGTGTAAACTAAAATTACAAAATTTTTACTGTGGGCTGCCGCAAGGACTCTAGTATTTTGTGACAAAATTTTGTGCCCTTGGGTCAGGGGATTCTCATTGAACGAGGGCGTCAAAGAGGGGTACCCCCTAAGAAGTGGTTATTCTACCGATACTAGCTTGTGTAGCGTGAAAACGCTTGCAGATAGACGCAGACATACTGCTCATAATAACGAGCACTAGTGACAAGGCTTATAATGGTGTCAACGTCAATGACCTTAAATGACCTTGAACCCGCGAAATAGAGGGGTTAGTGTTTTTTTGCGATTTTCGGCTACGAGGCACACATAAAGAGTGTATTGCGTAGAAATGGCTGGACATAGACAAAGACAACCTGCGAATAGAAACTGTTAAGGCTGTCGCGCGTCTCACGAGCTTTGCTCAAATTACTTGTACAGCTATCTTGTTGTAGTTGACATTTCGAGAAAAGTCAACGAAAAATTCTCATTGGAATCCAAGAACATTATCGTGATTAACACAAAATTGTTAATCAATTTTGCTAGATTATCTGTAATTTTCATTTTTTGTCGTGTTTGATTCATTACGCAACTGCGACACAATTAAAATAATTACTGTGGTATTAATTTTTTGGTTTAAATTACAATATTGACACTAGAAAATTATTTAAAAAATAAAATTTCGATGTTGTACTAAAAACAACAACGTTGTGGCACGGACGGCAAAAAGCATTCTCTTCTAAATTTCAACCTTCAAAATTTGTTTTCTTAAAAATATTTTTACAACAATACCAAATGTAATGCTAAAACCTCAATTTACAAAAAATCAAAAGCAGAATTAAATTTTTAAGCACTCACAATTTCTTTTGCTGAAGACCTGTAGCTGTCGGTCAAAAAATTGCAAGTTTTAGCCCCCATTTTTTTACCCACGACGCCCTTAGACCTTGGTATTAAAACAACATAATAAATAAATATTTACAGTGATTGACAAAGTATACAATTCTGTTGCACGTATATAATTGTATTAATTTAATGCGAATGTTAGCATGCCTTATGTATATCAAAAATCCATCACAGGTTTAATCGTCACAGATTTTTTTCTCGCAAAATATAATTATAATAAAATAATAAACCAATTTTTTTGCTTAAAATCTGTTGTTTGTTAACAATGTTTTAAGCTCAACTGGATAATGTAATGGCCAACAATATTTTTTAAAGAAGACAATGACAATAAATGTTGCTTAGTTTAAAAGCGATAGGTGTTGTAAAGTTTAACTTTATTGTTTTATTTACTATTAAAAAACTATGAAAATTTATAATATTTTGCTTTTACTTACGACAAAGCAATGTGCAAAATCTACAGCGTCCGATAGCAGCCTTTAAAAAGTTTTCTGATGGGAAAAAGTTTTGACATTGTTGACTCGTACTTTTAATTTTAAATACTGGTAAAATACTAAAAATACTATTATGGAGTTAATAGTAACAGCTGATTTCTGTACAAACCGAACATCAGCAATTTTCGAAATTGTATGCTAACTTTTTGGTTAATCAACTCTCGTCGGTTATTCAGCTAAAACAAAGACAAAGACAAAGTGGCAAACAAATCAAAATTTGATCGCTTCACAACTGTGTGATTTAATGCAATAAACGGAAATTTTTTTCTTTCTGTAAAAATAATTGTGAAAAATAAGATTGCATATTTAATTACGCTTTTTTATAGAAAACTTTGTCGTAATTTAAGGAATGAATTTTTTTATAATTGTTGAAATTTTTACGACAAATCGATAGAAATCTTCGATATAAGTTTATTTAGTTATAGTAAAAACAATACAAAATTTTGTAACAATAAAAATAAAAATAGCTTTTTAAAGCAGCATATTAATTGTATCTGTCAGCGACAATAACATTTCGTTGACTACTTTTTTGTTCATGTAACTCGCGCGATGCCACAATCATACTGATGCGTTATTCTGACGACGCGTATCAGTTAGACGCATTCTTGTGCAGTAGAGTTCGTAATAGCCGTTCAAGGTCATCCAAGGTCGTTAATTTTGCTGACAATTGAAGGCGCTTACATGTGACTTCGTAACGGTTTGATATTACAGCGTTACAGAGATGTTGCACGTTATCTTCCATGAAAACAGCCAATTTATTACCATTCTGGCCTACATTTTGCGACGTTGTCGTAAGACTATCGCATTACGTTAGGGCTTAGTGGAGCGAAAAACCCTGAGCCCGTTTAAGTAACGAACAAACAGACAGACGGACAGGCATTTTACGGTGGCTATGCTCGCGCTTTGCATTAAACATGCGGAAAAAGCAGCAGTGTGTAAAGCCAAAAAAAACTTTTGTTAAAAATGGCGCGAATTAGTTAATGAACACGGAAATTACTACTCAACCGCGCATTTTGCATTATATTTTACACAAACTGATTATGCGTTTAATTGTTATCAGCTGTTATTTGTGCAATCCGCAATGCGATATCACAACGTACAAAACACGTGTCCTTTTCCGGCAAAGCCAACTTTTGCGAAAGAAAAACCGCCACGTATGCTGCATCCGTTTCACGATTGCGGCAAAAAGATACAAAATTGAGACAAGAGAATCAGATGCAGCAGAGTAGATCAGTTAATCAGCAGGCGGTAAAGATAGTATCTCCTCCCGACTCACCATACTTCCATGGTCATCTTACTTCGTCAGCGTCACCATCACCACTCTTGTCATCCATCATCCAATCATTCTTTCATTCCAGTCTCAAAACTTTTTTTTCTTAAATCCTATTTTCCATAAACATCTGGCACCCCCTCGGACTGACTCCACGGCTATTCGGACCGCTCACGGTTTTTATGTTTACTCTTTTCAGTTTTTTCTGAGTTTTAGTTTTCATTATTATTATTTTTTTTATTTTTTTTCCTTTTTAGTTTTTTTCTTATTTTAGCTTTCTTTACTTCAGTCATTTTTCAAATTTTGTCAGTTTTACATTTAACAGTATTTTTATTCTCAGTATCTCTCATTTCATTTTTTAAACCTTTCAGTTCTTTTTAGTTTATGTGCTAGATTAAACTGACAGTTTGTTTGTCAGTTTTTAAGTGCAAATTCTCCACTGTATTGTATTGTATTGTATTGTACAGGTAAAGGTACTACAGGTAAAGATGCATACCTTGATCCGGAGCATAGATGATGTCCGGATTGTTCCAGTCCAAAGAAGTCTGCTTGGTATCGAGCCTCATATTAACCGTGATGCGCGCGTACGGTGTCACTGCTGCTCTATGCTTATAGTCACTAGCGGAGAGTCACACGTGAACAAAAACGCTGTTGTTGATGCTGTCAAAAAACGACTCGATTCGACGCGCTAGATAGCACAGTGACTGACTGGAATCGCACCGATGGTGCTACCGCTTTTATAGGCGCGCGCACGACGACCAGTCGTTGGCGGCGATAAGCTGCAGACTTTCTTCACCAGTGGCGTAGCAAGGCTCTGGACGCCCAGGCTTAACAGAAAGCTAGATGTTTAGCAAAATTAGCAGCCAGTGCCATTTCAAACACTTAAGCCAGCGACACACGAGCTAGGTGTCCGGCCGGAATGCGGCCGAGCAGCCGGCCGGGAGCCAGCCGTCGTCAGCAAAGTAGTTCTAATAATTATTTGACATTTCTCATTATATGTAACGCAATGACGCATAAGTCAACTGAGCTAGGCCTAAAAAGTTTAAAGTGCATTCCTATTTTTTCCTTGGTTTTCTTTATTGTAATATTTTTAGTCCACGATCTTCATATCTCATAGACAACTTACTGTGTGATTGATATAATTTCGTCAACTTTTCTACACGTTCTCGATCATCCTAGAAAACTTTGGTAATACGTACGAAGTAGGGCCTACGGAAATTCAGAATCGGAGGACAACATAAAGGTAAAGGTAGGCCTAAAGGTCGTCAATTTGTATAGCGCATCGTCGCGAGCATGCGAACGCCTCTAATGCGCTTTCGTCACTAATAACCAGAGTCGCCTGCCGCACTGCCACCGTGTACAGCCTGCAGACACAGGCTGGCGCAGCGGCCGGTCAGGCAACCCCAGTCAGTTGTACCAAGGTCCCCACCTTCCGTAACCCATGTAAATAAGTTACTACTTATTTTACCGTCCCACGGAGAGTAGAAGGCTGAGTCGACCTAGCTGGCAGGCTTCGCACCGAAATGGTTTACCTGCCTGCAGGCAGTCACCCATCGCAGTACTAACCGGGCCCGGCGTAGAGTAACTTCGTTTCAGCCGAAACGCGCTACCAACTACACCACGCCACCAACATAATTCTTAGTCGACCTGACTAGACGTAAAGTGTAAGCCTATAAACAAATCAAATTTCTCTCAAGACGCACTGTTCAATTTCATAAGTGTGTAAATGGAAATAAAATTCTATTTTAAGCGGTGCCCGGGCCTTCGGGTCTAGTGACATACGAGCCGACTGTCCGGCTGTCGGCCACAAAAAGCATTGCAATGCAATGCTTTTCTCTCTCTCGTCGGGTGTCAGCTTGCCCGGGCCACCGGCATAAGACTGGTACTGGACAACCCTCATTATTCTCGTCTTAAGAACTAACAAGAAATTTGAGCTAATGCTCACGAGACGCGCGAAAGCCTATAGCAGTTCCGATTCAGTAGTTTAGCTGAAAATTAGGGTGTTCACGTTAAGTTAATATACAAATACCAAATTCTATATCTGGATCGCATAACGATAATTCCGTGGCGCCACCTTGTAAATGATATAGACTTGTGTCGCAGCCCGAAATCGCCAAAAATCCATTAAAACCTCTATTTTGACGTTCAAGGTTATCCAAGGTCATTGAATTCGGCGCCAATCGAGAGCCAGTGTACGACTTCCTATTAGTGATTAATAGTAACCTAGGCTCTATCTCGCACCGTTATTGAGATACAGCGACTTATTGGCCAAAAATCGCAAATTTTGCCCACCCCCTCTTATTTAGCGCCTTCGTTCGAGGTGACCTCCTACCAATTTATGGAAAAAGCTTTACGGTTCCTGAAGCTAGAGTCTTCCGGACAGCCGACGGTGAAGATTTGGTGATCCTATCTTGCGCCGTTTTTGACTGATCTACCCGTGTGACGAACGGACAGACGGACAGACGGACGGACAGACAGACAGAATTGCGATGGCTAAGACGCGCTGAAAGCAGTAGCTGCTTTCGCGCGTAAAAATTGTAGACTAAAACTAAGCCTTTAGTTATGATAAAAAGTACTTCAAATAGTGAGTAACCAGTCGTACTGGAAAACTAAACGTAGCTTGGTATTAAGATACAAAACAAAAATGCAGTACAACGTTTGTTGACAAAAACAAATTTTCATATGCAAGTTTTGGCCTGTCTTAAAGATTTATTTGTGTCAAAAAATTTTTTACCCCAAAACGCCTAAATTGGTACTGAAAATTCCCTATTTTGGGGAAAAAATTACAGCAAAACTAAAATTGTGAGCACCCGTATTTTATTCTGTCAGAAATTTTTCAGCTGACTGGCGGAAAATAGCAACTTCTTGCCTCATCAACATTTTTGGGCCACGTAAAGCTGATGCTTAAAAATCTGGCCCTTTGGTACAATATGTCTGTCGTCTGTCTGTCTGTCTGTCACGGATGTATTGTGGCTAAGGGATAGATCACACCGAAAAACTAATTACACGTGTAGGCTAATTAGCCTACTCCGGTGGCTGCTCGTGTGCAGAATTTTAGTGATCTAGTGCAAGGAAGACATTTTCAAATTTGGGGTTGAATGGAGGGGTGTGGAAAAATGTGTTTTTCAACCGAAAACTGGCCGTATCGCAGAAACGGTGTAAGATAGAGCCAAGATTACTATAAAGCTAATCACTAATAGAATGTCGCTCGAGTCTTTTCACACGACACAAAAATTGTTGACCTTGGATGACCTTGAGAGGTCATTACGCACTATGCTATGCCAATCGTGCGATATTGTGGCTGAACGGTAAGTTGCAGGGGGTTGGCTATAGTACCGCAGGGTAAAATACGGTAAAATACGGTAAAAATACGGTAAAATGGGGCGATGACGACTTCCTATAGGCTGTCATTAGTAACCATGTTTCCATCTGCAGCGGTTTGACCGCAATTTTTAATGAAAGGTTTCAAGCTAATAGTCACCGTATCTCAGAGGTCTGCCCATAGATTGGAAGCGCCCTCCCGGACGCCCTCGCCACACATGGCTACGTACCCTGGGAGCAGATCTCCAGCCTCATAATCTTGGTCTCAACTCGGCTTGGAAATACGCCCAAGATCGAGAACACTAGAAGCACCTCATAGAAACCGCTACGCTCCAGCTCGGGGCATGCGCTTGGTGATGATGATGATAACTCACATTTAACATCTAAGTTAAATACTTCAAAAATTTACCATTAAATTTTTTATCCATCTGTATATATTGTATGTTTTTGGATATTTATATTTTACAGGGCAGTGTATAGCGACATAATAAGTGTGATGTGTATGCCACTGAGTAGTAAAATTCTTACAGAGTCCACTGGCGAAAAAATTGTGAAAATTGATCAATATTTAGCGAAGATATAGACAAAGTGCAATAGCTTACTTTTTTGGCCCACCCTGTATACATGTATGTCGATCACGTGTTATGTTTACTTACTAGACAGCAGCAACTCAACTCAAGGCCTTCCTATTCATTCATTCATTCGATTCATGGCCAACACCGGCACTCAATGCCATATTTGACGCAAGCACGAAAAACGGAAAGATACAAAGTGTATTAAAGTGGGAAAAAATTGAATTGAGGTGCAAGGTTAAATCTCAGTACATTTTGAAATGTTTGCTTGCACAAAAATGCAGTTAATTTGTTGTCTCGAATGTATGTCATTGGCTCGTAAAGTTGTCGCGTTTTGGCGCCGTTTCAAGCTGCGGACACTATAATGAAACCTTGAAACGTCACTAGTGAGACCTTGAAAGTCGATAAAAAAGCTAAATGAGTCACTACTGGCATCACTGATGTGGTATAGAGTTACAGTCAAGATTGTCAGCCATCATAAATAACCACGCAAGGTCTCATACTGATACCTGAAAAAGTCACTGATGAAACTTACCCGGATCACAAAAGATCCCATGCCAGACCACGTGTGATATAATTGCTTCTCACGTAAGCCGCTTAGACTACTGTTGACTCGATATGGGTTATGCACCGTGTCACAAAAACTGTGCCGGTGTTATTTTTTGAATAACCGCGTGAAACATTGGCCGATTGCAATTAATTTTGTTACTATTATGACACAATTTGACATAAATGACTAAAGTTTGCTCAACTCACCTTAATACTGTCGCTACACTACCTTGTGAAATGCAGAAGTCGTAGTTTGACCGTTTACAACAATAAATTTATACTGGGCAGCGCATGCGTTGACTCGGTTACCGCTTTAAGGCGGTGCTTACTACAGACGACAAACACTGTTAAGTAAAAGTTTAAAGAAGCTAGAAAATACAATTGACGAACTTTTCTTTATTTTTTGGCAGAAAAATTTGACGCGCAGAGAACATGACTACTTGCTTTCAAAAGTTAACAAATGTGTGACTGAGGAAAGAGTTCTAGGCAGTGGGCGACCGCGCACTGCACGCACGTCTGGCAACACGATCTTAAAGTGAATGCAACTGTTGAAGGTAAAAAGGTAAAGGTCGTCAATTTGTATAGCGCATAGTCGCGAGCATGCGCACGCCTCTAATGCGCTTTTGTCACTGACCAGAGCCGCCTGTCGCACGGCCACCGTGTACAGCCTGCAGACACAGGCTGGCGCAGCGGCCGGCTAGGCAACCCTAGTCAGCTGTACCAATGTCCCCACCTTTCGTAACTTATATAAATGAGTTACTACTCATTTTACCGTCCCACGGAGGGTAGAAGGCTGAGTCGATCTAGCTGGCAGGCTTTGCACCGAGATGGTTTACCTGCCCGCAGGCAGTCACCCATCGCAGTACTAACCGGGCCCAGCGTAGAGTAACTTCGTTTCAGCCGAAACGCGCTATCAACTACGCCACGCCACCAGTCTTAACTGAGTAACTAATTTTTACGCGCGATAGCAGAATGCTTCGCGCGTCTTAGCCATGGCCTGGGCGTCTGTCCGTTTGTCTGTCCGTCCGTCACACTGCTGTATTGTGTCAAAACGGTGCAAGCTAGGATTACAAAATCTTTACTGTGCGCTGCCCCAAGGACTCTAGTTTTTCGTGATAAAATTTCGTGCCCATGGGTGAAGGGGTTCCCCTCGAACGAAAGCGTAACCCCTAAAAAGACGTCATTTTGCCGCTATTGGCTCTTATAGTGTAAAAACGGTTGCATCGATAGGTACAGACATGCTGTTTATTACAACAAGCACTAATGACAGACTTTTTAAATTTGTCAACATCGATAACCTTGAACGACCTTGAACTTCCCAAAAAAGTTTATAGTAAATTTTTCGCAATTTTTGGCTGCAGCGCACATTTCAACAGTGAATTGTGACGAAAGGGCTGAAGATAAACCAAGACAACCTGCACATGAAATTTTTTTGCATTAACCGTATATTTTAGCAGTCCAAGTCCCCATCTTCTGTGTTCAAGAAGGCCTGCGCACGCGGGCGTCAAAGAGGGCTACCCCCTAAAAAGTGGTTATTTTACTGCTATTGGCTCGTGTAGCGTGAAAAGGGTTGCAGATAGGCAGAGATATGCTGTTTGTCATAACAAGCATTGGCGACAGGCTTTTCAAATTTATTAACATCGATGACTTCAAACAACCTTAAACCCCCCACCCCAAAAATAGAAGGCTTTAGTGAATTTTTCGCAATTTTTGGCTACAGCGCACATTTTAAGAATGAAATGCGACAAAATTGCGGGACATAGATCAAGACAACCTGCGTGCGAATTTTTTGGCATTTAACGTAGATTTTAGCAATTCAAGTCTGGACCCTCTAGGATCAAGAAAGCCTGCGCAACGTTCAGCAGTTTGCCAACCTTGGCAATATCTTAACAAGTGACTGTGACGATCTTAAAGTGAATGCAACTGTTAAATAAGTAACTACTTTTAACGCGCGATAGCAGAATGCTTCGCGCGTCTTAGCCATGGCCTGGGCGTCTGTCCGTTTGTCTGTCCGTCCGTCACACTGCTGTATTGTGTCAAAACGGTGCAGGCTAGGATTACGAAATTTTTACTGTGGGCTGCCCCAAGGACTCTAGTTTATCGTGATAAAATTTCGTGCCCCTGGGTGAGGGGGTTCCCCTCGAACGAAAGCGTATCCCCTAAAAAGACGTTATTTTGCCGCTATTGGCTCTTATAGTGTAAAAACGGTTGCATCAATAGGTACAGACATACTGCATATCACAACAAGCACTAATGACAGGCTTTTTAAATTTGTCAACATCGATAATCTTGAACGACCTTGAGCCCCCAAAAAGGAGTTTATAGTGAATACGAATAAGGTCAATCGATGTATCCAACTCGCATCCACTGCCTTTGGTCTGCTCTCCCACCGTGTATTCTTCAATCACAATCTGAGCATTTCGACCAAAGTGGCAGTCTACGACGCCATGTGTGTTTCTGTTCTGCTTTTTGGCTGTGAAACTTGGACATTGTATCGACGCCACCTCAGAGCTCTGGAAGACTACCACATCAAGTCTGTGCAGAAAATCCTTGGTCTTCACTGATGGAACAAAGTTCCACATGTTGAGATACGACAAAGGGCCAATGTCCACTGCATGGAACATTTAATCATGCAGCGCCAGCTGAGATGGTTCGGCTATGTCATACGGATGCAGTCCAACCGACTTCCGCGCCGCATTCTATACTCAGAGTTGCAGCAGGGACAGCGAGCTACTGGAGGTCAGAAGAAGCGCTTCTCTGATCAACTGAAGGCAACATTGAGAAAGTGCTCAATTCCTCCTGCTCAGCTGAAGACACTGGCGGCCGATAGAGAAGAGTGGCGGGAGGTGTGTGACGAGGGTTTGGCGGCCTTCGACATCAACTATGACCAGGAGGCAGACGCTCGTCGACATAAAGTCACAAGCGTTCCTGCAACCGGCCCTCGCTGCCACATCTGTGGCAGAGTCTGTGCATCCGATTTTGGATTGAGGAGTCATTTCGTGTGCCATCGCCCGTCATTGACCAGCTAGCACAGCGTCATCGTCGCTCGCGACGGACAGCACCAAGCAGAGCAAGTTAAATACGTAAATTTTTTTAAAAGTCTGGGTTATTTTCGGAGCCGACCCATGCGCTACCCAGTTACATAAATTTGTTGTTGTCAACGGCAAAATACGACTGCTGCATTTCGCACGGTAAGCCTAGTGTAACGATAATATCGATCTGACGTTGGCTAAACTAGCCACTTACGTCAAGTTTTTTCGTGATGTTGTGTGCCAAAAATTATCATAATAATGCCAATGTTTTACTGATTTATTAAAAAGTAAGTGTCACGTTTTTAAGACTGGTATATGGCGTATTTAAGCTCAAGTTTTGTTTGGTTAAAAGTCGCGGACGCGGATCATTAAAGTCGCGGACGCAAACCATGAAACCCTGCTAAGATGGTTGCGACAAAGTCCGGGACAAATCCGCGACAACGTCCACTGTGTCTCGCAGCCTGAAATCGCCAAAAAGCCATAAAACCTTTATTTTAACGTTCACAGTTATCCAAGGTCATTAAATTAGGTGTCAATTGAAAGCCAGTGTACGACTACCTATTAGTGATTAATAGTAACCTAGGCCCTATCTCGCACCGTTACTGAGATACAGCAATTTATTGGCCAAAAATCGCAAATTTTTTCCACTCCCTCTGATTTAGCGCCCTCGTTCGGGGTGACCCCTGTCGAATTTATAGAAAAGCTTTACGGTTCTTGAAACTAAAGTTTTCCAGACAGCCGACGGTAAAGATTTGGTGATCCTAGCTTGCACCGTTTTTGACTGATCCACCCGAGTGACTGACAGACGGACGGACAGACGGACAGAAAGCAATGGCTTTCGTGCGTAATAAAAGTAAGTAAGAAGTCAATAATTCGGCCCATAAAATCCAAAGCAGTTTAGCGTCGTGTGGAGTACCCGGTACTAGCATAATGCTAACAGCACGATTAGCCTAATAAGTCATTAAAGAAAGATATCGAAAGTTTAGAAAAAGTTCAGCGGCGCTTCACAAAGCGCCTCCCAGGTCTACAGCATCTTACTTATTGTCAGCGGTTGAATAAGCTCCAGTTAGAAAGTTTGGAACTTCGCCGACTT
>Ga0056128_1004503_pt1 | contig 17443 bp, 17 predicted proteins | sample WorMetLIZISLAND2_FD_71113 | JGI IMG/M metagenome (GOLD analysis project Ga0056128, IMG submission 71113) | Marine gutless worms symbiont microbial communities from Max Planck institute for Marine Microbiology, Germany - Olavius geniculatus... ... | reverse complement strand
TGTAAAAAACTGTTCAGTTTATATACAGTGTAAAGGTGACATCGTGGTTGTAGATATAAAACAGCACAAATCACAATTTAAAAATTCAAACATCACCATTACACAATGTCAGAAGAACTTCGCTGACTGTGTAATGGCAAAGTTTGAATTTTTAAATTGTGATTTGTGCTGTTTTATATCTACAACCACGATGTCACCTTTACACTGTATATAAACTGAACAGTTTTTTTACATAAATACTTGGTATAAATTGAAGCATCAAGCATAGTAAAAAAGGGCTAGTCAAAAATGCAAGTAAATAAATGAGGTATGAGTTGGACCATTATTTGCAATTACTGCGCTAAAAGCTAAAATTTACATCACAAAACGCCCCCTGTGATATCAAATTTGTGTTGAAATACTGTACAATATCTGTCCGTTATTTTAATTCACAATGGACAATTTGCATGCATCCATCTGCTGGTATTCTGAAAGAATTCTGTCTCATGTATGCAAAAGAACAGACCTTTGCCGGACCGGTAGATCTCTTGGGTTTATCGTCCTCGACCGGTTCAAATATCAGCAGATTCTTGGTTTTCTCAATGAACTTTGTTCTCTCATCTTGAAGTCGTTTTTCTTGTTCTTCCTTCAGACGATTCTTCTCCATCTGTCAATGCAAACACATTCATCATCGTCCACTGTCATCATCATCATCAACACAAAAGGGCCTGCAAAAAGTTCTGCTAACACATTTCCAAAACAGTATAACATTTGTAGAGCCCAGCCTAACATGGATCGACTCCAAGTAATAAAATGAAAAACTGCATGCAATGGTAATAAATAATATTTTACATCTGTGTGTCTATGCGTGTGTGTGTTCCAGGGTATGTTTCTGCCAGATTGTTTCTCTGTCTTTCTATGTCAATGCAGTTGGTCTAGATCAGGCCATTAAATACTCTGACAGGTGACAGGCTGACTGCCTTTGGCCAGGCCTACCATCTCATTATACAACCAACCACCAACGTCAATCAATTCAGCCTTCCATCCCCCACCCAGAAATGGGATTAAGTCAAGGTTTGTAAACCTGCATCAAGTAACTGGTAAGAATGTGTGATCCCATGTGGCAGGTGACACTCCATAGCTCTAAGATGAATTACTAGTGAATAGCTATAGTGCTATATACAAACATTTCTATGTTTATCTGCATATGTCTCTGTATCTGTGTCTGCGTGTCTACCTGTTCCTGCAGGTGTTTCTGTCTGAGTGCCTCTCTTTCCTCTTCCTGTCGTCGTCTCTGCTCGCGCTCCTGTTCGTCAATCTTGCGAGCATTAGTGACGTGGTACTGCGCCTGACTCAACAGATCAGCGCACTGCCGAGCTTCAACTGCTGCCTGCTCCAAGTCAAACTTCATCCGATCACCTCGCTGAGACAGGTGTACAAAGTACCTGCAGACATACACGCATACAGATATGAAAATAAATAAATATCTAAAGCAATAAACTAATCAAATATAAAAATAAATAAAGATATCAAACCACAATTATTACTCGACTGAACTCCTACTCCCACTGCCGCTATGTCTGGCAAGGGTTTGCTAACTTCATGAATCATCATGATGAACAGCCAAATGACAGCATAGGCTTACAATCAACAGTCAGTAACAATAACCATAAAATAAGTGCACTAAACCACTGTGTGGAATTATACGTTTGTTACTGCACTTAATTTTTAGTACCACTCCAGACAGTAGTTTACATACAATAATCATCGACAACCGTGGGCTCAACACCCGTTGGTGTCTGACGACATTGTTACTATCGCTGCCCACCGCTGCCTATCTAGGGCAGCGTGGCTTAACTATACAATACAATAATCTAGCACCACAAAATACCAGAATATCATTCCTGCTTCAACAATTCCTTTTGGAAAAACGGCCTTATCTGAAGTTACTAAAGTCAAAAACAGAATGTAGCAGTGTGCAATTGTACTAGCAGTGGTAATCATCTGAATTCAGAAACTGCTCATAGTGACAACTGGTTACTGCATCAACACTATCGATATGGGAATAAAAATCTTAATTCAGCACAAATTATCAAAAAGACAACCAAAATGTAAACAGTAATAAATGCACAGAAAAATGTTAACTCTAAATCGATCACAGCTCAACCAAGACACAACTGTACAACAGAAATAACGTCACCACATGATGCATGCACAAATTATGACAAAATAACAACAATAACACTGATGATGTCGGTTTACCTCTGAGCAAGCTGGAGTCCCTCCACAGCCTCGAGAACAGTCTTCAAGTTGCTCTTCTCGTCCTTGAGTATGGACGTGGCCAGCTTCTGCTGGACGAGCGCAATGTTGTAGAGAATGACGGTGTCGGCCGGCGAGACGTGGCGGGCCTTCAGCAGCGTCTGCTTGCACTCGCGCAGCTTTGCGCACTTGTAGTATGCACGAGCCAGATACATCAACACCTCTGTATTGTGGTGCTTGAAGAACTTCTTCATACAGTTCTCATACTGCATTACCAAACACAGATCACACCAGGGCCCGGTAAAAAGCAACAGTAATAGTAGGAATAGCAAAGAACAATGTCTAAAGCAATGTCATCATGGCATCAGCACTGATAAAGTTCACCCGATTTGGCAAATGTAGTATAAGCACTGGGTGGCCACCAACCATTGAACCAAGCCAATCAGCCTGAGCCTCAGATCCACCTAAATTGGCACCCGCAATACTATATTCACCATCGTCATCAAGCCGATGATGTCATAAGCTGATACTCATTTTACCATCCCACGAAGGATAAAAAGCTAAGTTGACGTAGCCGGCTGGTTTCATACCCAGATGGTTTACCTGCCTGCAGACAGTCACCCATCCAAATACTAACCGGGCCTGGTGTAGAGCAGAAACTAACTCAATACGTCACAGCATGAGTTCAAATAAACAAAATAAACAATTAGCGTGGCAGGCCGGACTGCATAAGCTGTCAAACTAATACATTCATCTAAACTAAACTAACCTGAACTGATCAGTATGAACAGTACCATGCTGGTAACAAGCCAAGCAGAACAATAATTTACAAAAATAAGCCCATATATCGACTTTAAACAGTAAGCAAAACGAGGGCACTATATAAATTCTGATCAAGCAAGTAAATTTATATAGCATACAATGTGGATTGTTGACAAATCATCATCGCATTGTATTACACTTAATGCATCTTGTGAGACAAATGGCAATATATAAATGTGTGCTGATTGCTTGATTGTAATGTATCAGCTCACCATCTGAATGGCAGCGACATACTGCTTCTGTTCCACATAGATATGAGCAATGTTCAGCCAGACGTCACAGAAGTCGGCCGTTGCCTCACGCACTTGGGCGAACACGTCACGAGCCTCGTTGATATGATCCTTGTGAGCCAGCACACAGCCTGCAGATCACAAGCAAATCAACAATATGTTACCAACAGCAACAATTAGTACAATATATCTCAACAGTTGTGAGTGCTTTGCTTCCAATAACTGATTCTGGCATCAGAAGCTTACTAAATTGAGAGACACAACCTTGACTTTAACCCTGAAATAATTGGCGAAAGCAACAACAATGGCCTATGCAAGTACAACAGGTGAGCACTAACTACTAACAATGCCGCTGGTGGCCCATATGCTGCATATAATGTATCATGTATCTCAGTCTCCTACCCTCAGCAAAATGAGAAATGTAAGTATACTATAATAGACGACAGAGTCGAGTGAGTATTAACCAATGCCGTTGGCTGCCCATATGTTGCGAGTATCATTGCGGAGCACAGCTTTGTACATGCTCAGTGCTCGATCCTGATGACGCTTCTCCTACAAAAACAAGACATTCACATGCAAACACAGACAACAAAAAAAGAGACAAATAAAAAGCACAGTGCACACAACAACAAACTAGTTTAACATGCCTTACTGCAAATAATCACACTGGAGCAGATGATCAGCAGTTTAAACAGGGTGCGCAAATGTGACAGATGACAGACCGACAATGCTGCAGCCGAAATTGCTTGCACTAGAGCAATTCACGTAAAAAAGGATGACAACCTTGTAGAATATCTGACCTCAGACAGTGTAATGAACACAGCTAACTACAATGCTTATAAAGTTTTTTTGGCACTTTGATGCCACTGATTGGATGACAGAACTGGATTTTGATCTCGAAAAAGGATGCTACAGCAGACTGAGCAAGAAAATTTAGACCAGTTAAACAAACTGCAGTACCATATTTAGTAAAATATTTCTCAGCAGCTTAGAGTGCTTTGCTTTCGTTCACTGATTCTGGCATCAGAAGCTTAGTAAATTGTGAGATACAACGTCAACTTCACCCCTGGAACAATTAGCCAAAACAACAACAACAGCTTATGCAAGTGCAAGACCTTTTGTCTCCGACCACCTGACTAAGCAACACATTTTAGATGCTAACTGAAAATAATATGAAAAAACATGAACTCAAGAATATATGCCTCGTCACCTGCTGGCTCATACACAATGCAGTACCACAGAAACTGATTATTTCACCTTTTCCTTGTCTCTCATGGGCTGGTGCAGCGTCTGCAGCCAAACGTTGCCGAGAGCAATCATGGAGTAGGGATCATCTCGTGTCGATGGTCGTTGAAGTATACGTTCAAACTTCTTCTGTCCCGGACCCCACTCCTGCTTGGCCAAGTGAAGGTTGCCGATCAGTGACCAGGCGTCTGCGTGATCCTGTGGTCATCACATCATACAATGCTGAATAAATTCACAGCTTGAATTGATAAGATATACAGTTAATAAATATATCATAAATACCTCATGCTGTTATACAGACTTCTGTTTGGCCAAGTACGGCCTGCTTGTAAATAACCAGGCATTTGCGTTGTCTGATACTACCATAGCATTCATTTCTCAGGTATAACATGACCTCTGACAATATTCTAAATAATTTACAACTCAAGCACTACATGTGTTGACATTAGCTGGGTGACAGTGCAAAGTAGAACGAGAAGTATAAATTCAAATTCTCTTACAGTAATATCCAAGTTATTTATTCTCTGTACCCAGCTTTACCTGGATCAATACTAGAAATGCTGGCCACCATTTCAACAAAAACTAAAGATGCAATAGTAAACGGTGACCGGAAAAATAAACTGAATTTATTGAGCACAAACAGTCAGTGACATTTTCTGTCAACAGTGGCAACTGCTATTCAAATATTTTCCAGTCCTTCAAACCACAACAAAGTAATTTTACAAACACAATAAATGCTACATCAAAAACCTGATTAATCTGAAGTGCTTCTTTGAACCAATCTGAAGCCTCGTAGATCTGACCTTTGTCACGAGCCATGCACCCAAGCCGCAGGTAACCTGAAACAAAATAATCAAAATATAACTAGAATGCACCTAACTATGCACCATATGCATGATAACAACATACATGAGACTTAAATGCTTTGAGAGATCTGCCAGTTGGAACAGTAGACCAGATCACCTTTTTCATATCATATACTACTTGAATGGGTGACTTTCTGTGAACAAGTAACACATCTTGCTATGTAACCGACCACCAATATGAACCCAGCCTTACATCCCTCAGAAGTACGTTCACCTCTTGTCTGATTCCACATGACAGATAATGCCTGTAGCTTTTCAATGAAAAGTTACAGACACTTTTAACTTTTTTAACCGTAACCATTATGTTATGCATTACTAGAATCGTATCATATGATAACAATACTAGTGTACACGTCATAAAATAATCACTCACAGTCGATGTAGTTGGGATGCTCTCGTAGGATGTTCTTGTACAGTTTCTCAGCACGGTCGTGCTCATGAGTGACTTCACAGAGTCGTGCCAGGTTGTAGCTCACAGTTACTGAGATGGCGCTGTAGTACGTCTCGTCAGTGTGCGATTCATTACGTGCACGTTCCAATGACAAGTCATAGCTCTTCTGTGAAAGCAAGCAACAACATCACCGTCACTACATCAACCAAGGTATAGGTAGAAAGGTGAATTTTCCCACAGTTAACATCACCGTCTTACAGCACTGTGACCTTACAGCTCAATGCTCATCTACGTTTGCTGGCCTTGACCTGGCAGCAAGCTGCAGACACAGCTCAGTTATACTGGCAGTAGGCCACTCCTTTCCAAGGCCTTTATTCTCCCAGCAGTTAGGCTAGTACCAAATTATACTGCTTGGTGATGAAGGCACACATGTCAACTTGTCCAGGGTTGTTACTTGGACTGGCCGGAAGTTGAACGTGCCAGTTTTTGACCACGAATCCAATGCCCTAACCCTGAGCCACCAAGCCACAGTACAACTACAAACTATTTGAGTACAAATTCATTAAATTAAAACTTTTATTAGTTAAATTAAACAAAAGAGACAAGTGCATCAAGGAAGTGATATTAGTAATAACAAAACAAAACGAAGTTGAAGAACCGAGATGAAAAGTCCTACTAACTTTCTCACATGTGTGACAATTTGTTTGCTGCCAACATGTCTAAAGCAATTTTACAATAAAAATTGTACTCTGATAAATTTAAATAGCTCAGGCTAACAAACTAAAGCCAATGCAAATACTAACAGAGTTTATTGCAATTGGTTAGCAAAAACATAAAGCATGCCGTGAGCCAATAGATGGATAAACCACTGAGTCTGTGATGCACAGCCAGTGCGACAGTTACAGGTAAAGCATAAAACAACACTCTCTGATTGCAAAGTGTCTATTCATACTGCTGCTTGCGACTTTTAATAATAAATCATTTGCGCATTAATCTCTTAATTTTTAGTCCGCTCCAGCTTATTTGGATGAAATAAATGTGTTTATTAAAATCTAAATAAAGAATGGATATGTGGATGGTACCTTAGCTTCGTCAAGGTTTCCCTGCCAGAAGTGAAGAGCAGCCATATTGTTATAGATTTCTGGTGGAATTTCAATGCCAACATTGTTCTTCAGTATCGACATAGCGGTACTGTATGCCGACATTGCACCCTATACATATAACACACAATGTCTCTCAAGGAACAGCCAGTAAGACTTGTATTCAAACACACCTCGAGACTACAATTATCACCCAATGTCATGTGTAAACTGCTCTGGCAGCCATGCCAGTGATTGTATGTAAAATGCTTAACATAACATGGTGGAAAGCAGAACTGTGCTTTATTTGATTATTCCCTTGACCTGTCCATAATGTGCCCTGCTGTAATGTGTCCAGCATCCATCCTGACAGTAATTACTGTACTACAGTAATCGGTATCGGTTTACAGTAACGACAACAACAGCAACAACAACGAGAAAATATTAATCTCTCAGCACACAGTGTTACATGCAGTGCTTCATTATCATACTACAATATGTGACTTTATTTTTACTTGTTTGAAGATAGTCAACTTATGGCCAGTATAGTGACTGTACAGCTGTGCATCATGCATATTATTTATGCATATTTATTTTATTTGTCTTCAATGGCAGGCTCGAGGTCCATGAACACACAAAACACACACAAACACAAAGACTGAAAAAAGACTAAAACAAACTACTTTGCCAACGTTTAAAAACTGGAGATTTAAAAAACAAGTCCGAAGATAAAACAGCATTGCACTAATCTGCAATGATCGCCATAAAGAAAGTCAGTTTACGCATATTTTCCGGTAATGATGAAACACTGTTAAAAACAAAAAGTTTAGAAGCACTATACCATCGTGGCTCCTGTAACAATTGTCGAAACGCATCATTATATGCAACGCGTAACTTGTTGAAAGAATACTGATACATTGAACACCACAGCCATACATTGGAGTGCAATATGCTCTGAACAACATAAGTTTTGTGTTCAACAAAGCAAACGAAAATTTTCTTACAATCATGTTTGCTCTAGCATATAAAGATCTAGTTTGTTTCATTATGTCAGCATCATCAGACAAGCTAGAGTTGACAATATGACCAAGGTACTTGTAGCTATCAGTGTAGGGCAACGTTACTAGTCAGAGTAAACGTATTCAAAAAGTGACTGATTGACTGAATGATTAATAAAACATATGAGCAAAGGAGACCTGGACATCACTGCGCTCCAGTATCTGAGCCAGTTCGATCCACGCCTCTACATCATCCGGAAACTGTTCCGTAACTTTCTTCAAATGTTGCTGCAATAGAAAACGACGACAACTACTAAAATATTCACAGATAACACCATCAACAATAACAATAACAACAATAATGACAAGACTTTGCCAAGACAGCACAAGCCTGAGCCAGACATTGCAGATATTAATTATTAATTATTAGCATGAATACGAGTATTTTCCATGATCCACAATCCGGCCTTTGCTGCCAATCTGTCAACTGACCTTCCATCAAACATCACCCCTGCACCATCACTCTCAATCTTCAGGCTCTCAACACTTTCCTGCTTTGTTGTACATATTCTTACCTTATTCATACCAAACCTTATTCATACCCTACATATCTGACACTTGATTGACAAGTTCCTAGAAACAACCCTTAACCTAAATAGATTACATACGTATGGATGATAACACAAAGTCATACTTTGGCAAGGCTAAGCTTCTCCGGGTCGTCGGCTGTAGCATAGAGTGAACCAAGAATTTTCATGGTCTCGTAGTTGCCAGGTTGAGCCTTCAGCACTTTCTCAAAGCACTGCACTGCCTACACACGAGACAAGCACTGTTATGACAACACTGTTATGACTATGAAGTGCAATGTAAAAATACGCAAATGTATGTAAACCTCTTAACAAGCCATAATGCCCAAAGCGCAGCACTGAGCTCAGTTTCCTAAACCCTCAGCTAGACACCAGCTTACACTGCAAGACCATAGCTAGTGCATTGTGCTTTGTGCCTGTTTATGCTCCAGCTATTGCTGATACTCACTGTGCCTACTCATGGAGAAAAGGCCGAACTGAGGTAACATGCGTTGCAGGTGACACATCAAGACGGTTTACCCAACTAACTACGACGTTATTAGTGATGAAATACAGACAAGAAGCTGTAATGCAAAAATCTTGCACAAGTGAATCTTACTACGATGCGCGGAAAGTCTGTCTGTCAGGCCCCTCTAGCACCTTCCCTGTTGCACGGTCGTGAACCCCGACCGCAGCATTTGGGTCCTTTGGCCTTAAGTATGTTCCCCCCACCTGCCCCCAGGAGCAGCTTGGGGGGCAGGGTTGAGTTGCCGGGTCTTCTTTCCCCGCTGATTCTGTCAAGTTCGTCGGTAGTGCTCAGCTTCATGGAGATATCTGGTGAATGATGGCCACTTAAAGTTCCGAGCCTAAGGCCTTAAGGCCGGCCATGAAAATATAGCCTCTGCGACGTGTGCCGGTGTCACAAAATAGCATTGCCGCCTTAAAATGTCGCCCCCTTGGTAAAATAGAATCGCCCCGAGAGTGAGGTTTGCGGCAAAAAAAACAGCTCTTTCGCTTGAAAATTCGCTTTCACCCAATAAAATAACATCGCCTCATTGATTAAATCACCCCCCTGCATTTTGCTTTCAAGTCTAATTGTGCACACAAACAGCAAGTACATTATGAAACGTTAAACATGCAGGTTTTGGATGTTTGATGATGATGAAATGTAAAACAACTTTATGGCGCTGGCAGCTGCCAGATGAAGCTCATTACATAATCGTCGGCGGTCGTGTTACCTTGGCACGCAGTAGTGACCAAACTCTTGCATACATTCATTTCACTAGCAAAGTAACCCACCCGTAGGGCGGGTACTTTGCTAGTTTATACAATAAAATGCATATCTGACATGGTTCTACTTGCACAAGGTTTTCCTGAACAAATTTCTTGCAACAAACAGAATGCAGCTCTATTCTATGCAAGAATCATGCCATAATGTGACCAAAACTCAGAGATGAGCAGTGCTTACTGTGACAGTTTCTTATATAAAATCCTGTGCAAACTAACATCAAGATCTGTACACATTATGCAACCTAAGCACAGAGATAATCAGCAATATGCAGTCAGCAAACAGATACAAAGAGTTGAAGAAATGCTCAAGACTAAATGCTAAGTGGATGTCGACTAACGTTTTCGTTGTCTCCGCGGAATATGTACATCTGTCCAAGGCCAAAAAATGGCAAGATAAAGTTTGGTGCAGCAAACTGTGTAGCTTGGTAGTAATACTGGAATGCCTGGTCACAGTCATTCTGCAAACACAGTGTCACTAATACATGCACAGTGCACACAGATATACACTATACAGGTACACATGTCATATAGGTACTGATGCTAAGGAAATACCATGTAACAGACACCCATCAGAGTACTTTGGCTTTACAACTACACAACTGTTTGGACTTACTCTAGGAAAGACTAACAGGTTTCCTAAAACAGAACTTCTTCTAACTGCTGAAGCACAACTTTTTACATGGACTGTATACTCTTGGCCAATAATAGTTACAAAAATTCCTATAGTGCTCAAACATCCTAAAATACAAGAGACTTGTCATCTACATTACATTACGCATACGCAGCAGTATACATTATACCAGTGTTTTTCAACCTTTTTGCTGCAGCGAAACCCCACATAAGTGTCAAAATCACTCACGGAACCCCATGGCATGCAATGATCCATGAGTCCAATGGCATAGGCAATGTGAAATTTTCAGGGTATCTGGGGACCGACGTTTCCATCAGCGGAGTCGAGAGGCAGAAAACCTGTGGGGGTCTGGGGCAAAACCCTGAAACGCTGACGATAAAGCAGCAGGCAAAAGACTTGTTTAATTTTACCATATCAGATAATATTATTTAGCATTTTTATTTCACCTATAACCAAAAACACTTTATGAGGCGGTCGTCAACGGCCCAAGAATCATTGGATCTTTTACGTTTTACGCCCACAGACAACTCAGGGGGTCTGGACCCCCAACCAGTTGAGCTAATGGGCGAAGCTTTTATATTTTTGAAACAGAATGTTTCAGGAAATAAAGGTCTCAATAAATGGATGCACAATTCCTTAACACTGACACTAATAAGTTAGTGTTTCGTGTTCAATGCAAATATTCTAACATTGTTAACAAGAAAAATATTCACACACTGTATGCAGAAGTAGATGGCTAGAAGTGCTAATTTGGAACTATAATCATTCAGTGCGTAGTACTTCTATGGCTTGTTATGACGTAATTTCATACGCTAGGTTAAGCCTATTTTTATTTTTTTTTCTGACGAGCCGCGGAACCCTTGGCAGATGCTCGTGGAACCCTTGGGTTCCGTGGAACCCCGGTTGAAAATCACTGCACTATACAGAGTACATTTCAGTTCTGGCCTAAGGGTCTGCTGAGAGACAGATAGCCAAGCATCATGTGGTAAATTGTTCCAAACTGTGGGTGCAGCTACAAAAAATGCTTGAGTACCGGCTCTCTGGTAGCCACTATTACAAAAAACCCAGATATCCAAATATATGTCACTAAAGCACTGAATGGTAACGTCACCTGGACGTGAAAAGCACGAGCCAGCTGAAAGCAGCTTTCAGCTCTCATGGCCTCGTTCTCAGTGTTGTGAAATGCATGTAGAGCCAGGTGCTGAACTTTCTGATAGTCCTGTCCATATACCCACAATCAACAGATGAGTTATAATACTGGTTTCCCAACTCAATCAGAAGTTTATACAGGCGTATGAATGCTTGACGTTTGCTTGATTGGAATTCTTAGAGCCAGACACCAATGATATATGAAATACAACATAAAAAATTATACAAGTCCATGGCTTCCAAAGTCTAAACATAAAAACTGCTTAGATGAAAACATGCAAAACGTGCCCCTGGTTCACTTGTGACACATGGCATTACTGTGTTCCGACTGACTGACTGAATAGTACAGTTAGTGCAAAATGGATAGCAGACTGACCTTCTTGTAGAAGAAGTGGTTAGCAAGGTGGTTGAGCACCATCGGATTCTTAGAGTCAATGGTGTAAGCTTTAGACAGCAGCTGAACACCATTCTTGATAGCCTCGGGCGACTTACTGTTTAGCTCCAATATTGCAAGACCAACCAGGGCACCAACACACTGGCCGTCTAGCTGCAGAGCACGCTCAAATGCAGCCCTATGCACATTCAGACAGATTTTATTCATCACACATACAATCATTCTTATATAAACCAGCACACACAGTTTTACAAGACAACAGGCATTCTGTCATTCATGTTAACAATCTGGCTTAAACAGAATATAGCAAAAGCAACCTGCCATTGCTGTAAGTGCGATAAATTGTTCAAGCTTACAAACCTCCTTGCTAAAAACATTACACGTAAATCTCATAATGAATAAGTAAGTGAATAAAGCTTATGGAGTGAAGGTGATGTATTCTACGCAAAATTTAAAACAAGTTGCCAAACTAAGGTTCCAAGGAGCAAAGATCCAAAGCTAATTACTCAGGCAATTACAGAATGCAGATCTCCAATGCAACAGGCACTAAGCTACAGGCACACTAAAATGTTCAGACGTTTACACAGGATACAAGAATGGCAAAGCTGACCGTGCTTTGTCAGGTTTGTTGAGTTTCATGAAACAATGTCCCATTCCAAGTCTCACAGCAGCTGGGCAGGCCGGGTTGATACGCAAGGCTCTCTTATAGTGAGTTAGTGCACTACGAAAGTCTTTCTTATTGAAGGCAATACAGGCCTTACCAAGCAGCGAAGGGATGTTGTTAGAACTCTGTACACGGACAAGCAGAAAACACAGAAAATGCATAACAATCTGACACTGCAATGCAACAACCAGCAAGCACTACGTTTTCACTGTCAGTATCAGGTCACAATGGCCAAGAAATTATCCCAACTACAGTGTACAGTGTTATTGCAAAAATAGACATTTGCAAAGGCACTAGACACCATATTATTGCTAGACACAGTGTGTCATTGACAATGTGTGAATAAATGTGCTTTGCTTTCTTTTAACATTGCTCAGAGATCACTTACCAAATTTATGAACAACACGAAGCAGACCATTCTGATTCTATAGATTTGGCAGTGTGCCGTAATGTTTGGTGAATATAGAATTGTCCGGTTAATTTCTGCACCACTGCATGCACGGAATCCAAAGGCGACACCAATCCACAAATTGTATGTGTAAATAACAAAGAACACATCAAGTATAAACTGCATAAAAAGTACACTAAGAACACTGTAGATAAATGACTAAAAGTGACGTGCACATGGCCACTGGCAGGCTAAAATAATACAGACTGCAAACAGTATAAAAAGACTGACTACCTGTCCAAGCACAAAGTTGAACTGTGCATCGGCCTGGTCCATTTTGTCCCCTTCCAGCAGGCAGAAGTAAGCACGACCCAGCAGGTGATTCTATGAGACATACACATACAGACATACTATTACGGAGATCTAATTTACAGAACTTTCCAAAAAACTTTGCTAAAACTTTTCTAAGAACTTCCCATGTTCCTGAGTCTGAAACTTAGATTAAACACTGGTAAGCTTTTTAAAGCCTTTTTGTAAATCACATTTTTACCTTCCTAAATCCGATGTAAGAAAGCCTTTTGCTTAAGTTCAATTTACAAACTTTTCTTTGACATAGAGACAAATTCAAACAAGCAGACAAGTAAATGAAAACTGCATACTAAAAATGCTCCTTATTCTACTAAACAAATCACACAATACTGAGTGTGGGTCTGCTTGCATCTGAGCTGTGTTAATCGTATTACAGTCTGGAGAATGAAAAACGACTGCTTGACAACAAACAGAGAAAGTAAGGGACAGTGTATGCTAGAATGCAATGTACTAAAAGCTGAACAGATTAAGTTCCACAGCAGTCTAGCTTTATTGCCCAGATTACATCTCCAATGTGTCCAGACTGCGGTAATGAGAATAGTGGAGGAGCCAATGTAACAAATTGGGGGTCCTGTAGAATTTGCATTTTAATTTTTGACTACCATCATATCTCTGTTCTTACCATTCTTAGGAAGTAGAAAAATAATGTTGCCATTTTTTCTGTTCAACTTTAGTGACCTTGACCTAGCAATGAAGTTCAATGGTCATCTATGGTAAAAAAAATCACAAATTACAGCAACCTCCATCCAATATGCTGTTGATATCTTAGAAACAGTGTGAGATAGCGACATGGTGTCAATGGACCACTTATTAGAAACTTTCCTTTGCAACTACAATGGTCACGTAACTGATGACGTCACGTGACCGCACAACTCAGTATTTATCAGTCAGTTGCTAGCGCATTATGCTGGTTGTATTTGCTTACCTGGCCAGCATGAGTTTTCTTCCCTGCCACAAGCATGCTAATAGCTATACGCCTACTTTAGAAGTTAACCAACAAAACTGGTGGTGATCTGCAGCCAGAGGATGTCACCAATGATGGTACTTTATTGTCGCCAAAGAAAATGATCGACATCAATTTGACAGGATGGCAGTTGTCCAGACAATGGGTAAGCCACTTTGGATCAAGACATGTGCCCAACGGACTGACCACTCCACAGCCATACTGGACAACAAGTGCAGTGACTATGATGAGACTCATCTAGTGTTTGACCGCTGTGATCTTTTTATTTTACTGAAATAGACCATGTGAAATGACATCTGGATGGCAAGCCAGCCAGCCACTACTTACCATGTGGCAAACAACACACCAGTTGGGAAGGTGTCAGCAAAGAGTTCATGTCCAGTAGGCTTACACAGCCCAAAATGAACTGATTGAACTCCAAATCTCTCTTGCAAAAAAGCTTTCTACCATTTTCGTGGTGAACTGAAGTTCTTCATAGTGACTGCATGAGAGGATGTCCTCTCAAATGGCATAGATGTTCAACATTTCTGCAGTTGTCAAAAAGAAGCTGATACTAGGATTATGCATCACAGTCTGGATGCTGCTTAAAAAAGGCTAACGAAGCTCCAAATTCAGTCACCTGACACTGGTGTGTTTGTCCTTGCAATCCGCCGCTATCATAAGCTGTGCAAGCCTTGCAAAGGGACACATACCTCATCACCTGTATGGGGAACAAGAAGCGACTAGTTCCGCAGAGACCAATAGCACGTGCACTCGGCACTGCAAATGCTGAGGTTTTACCAGGCTTTCGTGCTTTCTCTGGAGCCCACACAACAAGCCAATTTGCAGTCAAGGAGAAGCTGTCCTGTTGGCAGGCAGCAGATGTTCTGTGGCGGTGGTATCTGCATTTGTTGCCTTGGAGCTCAGAACTGAGTCAACTGACACTGAAAGTATCATACATTGAGACATTTGTTTGTCAGCTCTATGAACCTGGAACTACTGTGGTGGATGCCAGTAATCGTAGGTGGAAGCTTATCGCCAAGAAACAGTTACAAGCTCAGAAGTTATCACCTAGCTATATATGAAGCCATTACCCGAGCACATTGCCAGGCTCTGTTGTGGTATCAGAATGACATATTTCACCCCCAGCTACTAGCAGCAACAGAGTATAGGTGGAAGGAAGTGGGAGATCGACTAGTCCCAGTCTCAACAAGAGGTTCCATAGCTTCAGCCTGTATTACATATCTGATAAAATGTGGATGCAAGAAGACCAGCTGCATGTCCCACTGTTCCTGCAGGTCTCAGCATCTCAACTGTGCTGAGATGAGCATGTGTGGTGCTGATGAAAAAGTGTGTAGTAACGTGAGTCAGGAACTCTCGCGGATTGATGACGATGATGATTATGATCCTGACATCCAACCATGAGATACTGAATGTATCATTTTATGTTATCTTCTGTGAGCATCCAGAAAGAATTATGGTTGGAGAATGTTGAACAAACAATTTTAAGAAAACTATAATGTTTAAGTCAAAACATGTTGCTATTAGAACACTGTTTTGGCACCCTTGCAAGTGAAAAGCAAAACGAAGTACATAGTTTGTTAAAATACCTGTTTATGTTTTATCATTTTGTAAACAGTTAACACCAATATCACATATATGAACTGTGTACAACACTTATTTGCATTGTTTTTTCGTATCATAATACAACTATTTTATCAAAATTTTAACCATAACTGAAATTCCAGACAAAAGTATAAGAGAATAGTTTTTAGCCAACTGTTAGGTTGAGCTAAGTCCTATGTCTGTCGTCGTCTGTAACACGTGTACTGTGACTAAACAATAAGTCCCACCAAAAAACTTATTACACGATTCATTATTGGCCCATGTCAAAATTTCAGCGATCCAGTGCAAGAGGGACATTTTTAAATATAGGACCCTGAACAAACATGATGCAGGAAAAATGTGCTTTTTTTCAACCGATAAGTCGTCGTATTTCAAAAACGGTAAAAGATAGGGTTTAAGGTTGCTATCAATCAGTAATAGGAAGTCATGTAAACCTTTTGAAACGACAAAAAATTATCGACCTTGAATGACCTTGAAGGGTCATTGCATACTCTGCTGCTATGCGAGTAGTGTAGTATTGTGGCTTTACAGTTTGTTATAGTGGGTCAGCAATGGTACCGTTGGATAGAGGAATGACGAGTTCTTATAGGCTGTCAGTAACCACGTCTCTATCTGCAGTGGCTTAGCCGCAATTATAAATGCGAAGTTTCTACCTGCAGCATCACCCATGTGCGCCAAATCACTGTATCACATCGTGGCATTTATTGTAGCATTAGATATAGCAGTATCACCATAGTGAGTATGTGGCTACTGTGTGATATCATTTTTTCCTGGACTGAAAGTCGGACACTGGCCTTCAGATATAAGCGGCAGTCGGCCCACCCTAGCGATGGCTAGGCTTCTTGTAAAAAAATGGCGACATATTTTTTCTGCAATTTTAGACCTTCTCGAAAACATTTAATTTCCATGAGAAAAACACTGCCCCCCCTAATAGAAGGAGATGGCTGAAAATCCACTTCTGCTTTATACAAAATGGAGAGCAAACCTTCAACATTATTCTAGTGGCTCCATTAACATCACAGATGTTTTACAGGACAATGAGAATTTGGTGAAATTCCTCATCTCTTTGGGGCATTTGCCCACACACCCATCATACAGCACTGCTTAATGGTCTCGTCACCACCACCACAGCAGCAACAACAACAATGTACAAGTTGCAAGAACAGCTCAATCATTGTACCTGGTCATACATGATGATCTTATCGGCAGTGGTGTAGAGAAGCGTCGCCTGTGTGAAAAGTTCACGTTTGCGCTCCTTGTTCTTTTCTCCATGAGCCAGTTTCACGTAATGCGCTGCCAGCGAGTCAAATGCAGTCATCTGATCCTTCTCATAGTTGGGATATGAAAGACTCGCTTCGGACCGAGACATCTCGAGCATACGTACAAACAGCTCCACCTGACCCATCTTGTAGTACTCCAGCTGCCAAGCAACCAGCCAACTGATAAGTCAATCAATTGAAGCCAATCAACTGGTCAATCGTGTGACATGTTTTTAAGACAAATTAGTATATATAGTATAAGTATAAAATATAATAATATAATATAATAATATAT
>Ga0056128_1004501_pt1 | contig 17445 bp, 12 predicted proteins | sample WorMetLIZISLAND2_FD_71113 | JGI IMG/M metagenome (GOLD analysis project Ga0056128, IMG submission 71113) | Marine gutless worms symbiont microbial communities from Max Planck institute for Marine Microbiology, Germany - Olavius geniculatus... ... | reverse complement strand
ATTCTATTCTCCGGCTGAAATCACTGCTGCCAAAAAGTGTTTAATTGGGTTGTTTCGTGAGGTGATTGACGACTGTGCTTTCACAGTTGAGCGAAGAACGTCTACTTCGCGGCCGGCTCATGAAGCTTAGGCGGATGACATCACAGCTGTCATTGATTATCTCGACACAAAAAATGTACTTAGTTTTGTAACATTCGTTGCTGTAAATTAGAGCTGTTTACCTGGATATGGTCGAGAGCAAACAAATTTGTGCTCTGTAGTCGAGAAGCAATCAGTTTGTGTTGCTTTTTGTGTTCTATTGTCGTTTTTCCCTTTTTTCTGTACTTCGTGTACGATGAAATAAAAAATAAATAAATAAATATATAGTACTACTGCAGGAAAATAATTTCAGCCGTGACGAATGCCTTGACCGCATCTTCGACTTCTTGCTTACGCGAAGCTAGTATTGACTGACTGTAAGTTCTAGCAGTACTGCGCTGGCCCACACCAGTAGGCCTATCTTTATTTGTGTGACCCATTGTGACCTCTGGTGGCCATAATTATCGCACCGGTTTATGTCAGATCGTCAGCATCAGTCCAATCAGTCGCCATACCGAGTCCATTGCAGTGTTTTTGCTGAACCGTCGTGATCAGTTTTTCACGCTGCCTCCTCGACCTTGACGGTCTAGTTGACCGTTTTGACGTCTGCGAGGTCGTGTTACATCAACAACTGGAACACTGTGTGACTGGGCCGCACCACACCGCCAGGAAACGTCAGAATTATTCTATGGAGCTTATAACAGACAATGTTGAGTCGCTTAAGCGTGAGGAGGCACGTGACATAAACGCACTCGACAGATGTGCAGAAATACACCCGTGTAGCTCTAGGTAGGTCGGTTCTTTCGGTCGGTCGGTCGGTCGGTCGGTCGGTAGGCAGGCCGTCAGACGGACTGGAATCGAGCGGTGCCCGTCGGCGAAGGTCGGTCCGCCGCGACTGGATCACTCGGCCGCCAGCTAGCCAGCCACACAGCTGATGGAGAAGCAACGTTACGTCGGCGCTAGCAGTTATTAACGGCACGGCGTGGCTACCGACGCAGCCGACTGACTGGCAACGCACGCTCTAGCTTCTTCACCGTCCGCGGCCAAGCACCAGCGCGCCGACACCGCGGCAGAGAACGGTGGAAGTCGGCTAAGAGGAAGAATGAAGCAAGCCGCAGCAACAGCAGCAGCAGCAGCAGCAGCTGGCGGGCGCTTTGGCGGTGTCCGGTGTCGACGTGTCAAAAAATACTTGCGTCCTTCCGTGCTGCTGCTGCCGCTGATGAGCCCTGAGGCATCGGCGCTTCTCGGCCATGACTGATGCTCTCCTGTACAATCCGTGTGGTAGGTAGCCGGTTAGCTGCAGCAGCGGCCAGTGCCAGGCAGTCAGTAGCAGGGTGGCACGCGTGTTCCAACTACGTCCATGGCGGTCCGACGGCTACATGGCGTTTTTATACCGCGATTCGTAGGCAGCCGTCTGATCGCATGCCGTTTGATTCCTCGACGAAAACTTGATTCAGTTGAAGACCGTGTCATTGAATACGCCATGATGGCGCTGCGCAACTTACATCGGTTACTGAAACTGTTTAACACAAATAATATTGATATTGTCAGGAATTGTCAGAAAAAATTTGCGTTTGTGTTGCCAAGTGTTTTACTTGCACATCGGAGTGAGCGTTTTTTAGTTAAGTACAGGCATTGTGCTAATGCTTTTTGTAAATTGTTATTGTTTTAGTCTGAAACTGCATACTGTAGATAAGATGCTTCTCGATAATATTGTCACCGTTGTGGACTATGGACTGTATGTATATGTATTTTTTTCTTTGTTGCTATTGTGTTATTTTCTGGGTTTTTTTTCTACCGTCATAGATGAATTAAAGATTACCAGAAAAGTGAAAGGATCCGATCCCACCCACTTTGTTTCCAGATATTGGCTATCTGTGGTTTACATTTGCTAAGTGCATTAATATAAGTTTTTTTAGGATGCATTATCTTTATGACGTGATTGTGACACCGTAAACCACTCCGGCCTACATGATAAGAACCATGTGTATTGTACGCCAATTAATGCCGGCTAACTATAACGTGAAAGTATAGAACAAAATTGCAAGCGACTTGGTTTTACTTTTGTATTAAAGCTAGCCTATAGCACATGTAGACGCACCAAGCAGCCATTTCACCGTTTGCATTTTGATATACCCAGAATATTTGCTTGTCGCCGATTTGGCAAAATTATAAATAGACTTCAAAATGGATGTGGTCTACTAAGCAGTCGATTAGATTTAAGTGTCGATCTTTGGCGGAGGTTCGGACTCTCTGAATACTTACTTTGTGCTTCATTTGCTTTTGGCACTCAGTTCAGTTGTAGCGCGATATTATGTTTCTATAGCAGAGTATAGGCCTAGGTACAGCTCGATGCTTTAAGTAAAAAAATCGTTGCGATAACTTGTCTTAGGAGAATTCAATTACGCTATAGGCCACGTACGTGTTGCATTTGCCGGTGGGCGCTCACACGCTGGACTAATAGTGAAAGATGCATACCAGCCACACTACACGTATACGTAGCTGATACTCATTTACTCTAAAGGTTACTACTATGCCCGTATGTTCGTGTTCCAAAAGTCGATGGTTGGTTACTGCACGCAGTCGGTCGGTTGCTGCGGTTGACCTGAACGAGTCTGCAGGCGCAACAGCAGCAGCAGCAAACGGTGGAGCTGCAGAACGGTGGCGCTAGCGACGCCATGCAAGAGCAACCTCTAAGACGCCGCACGGCAGCACGGCAGCTTGTGACGACTGCCGAGCAGTCTGAAAATGGTGGAGGAGTAGCAGCTGGCTGAGTGGGTCGAGTGCGTGCGGATAGGTTCCGTACACTGGCCGCGACCTATCATCCGTCACTCAGTCAGCTCGAGCCAATTCGTGTTATATTATCAGATTCGCGCCACGTACGCCTGGAGAGAGAAGATAGAAGTTCTCGGCAGTTTACGTCATCAGGAAGAACGGCGTTGATCGACCTGTAACGCAGAGCTTAATGTCAAAACGTCTCGCGTCAGAAAGATGGAAAAAGTTTTTTTGCGATCTGGAATTAATCGCAAAATTTTGCAGTGATCTGTAACTACTTCGTCGCTAGCTGGCGACCCTGATGTCTTTTTTCTGTAGCATGCAGCTTTCAGCTCGAATTCTTAAACATTTGTTAAGTTTTTTGACGACATTAAGCTTTTTGCCACCTTTTCTGTTTTAAAGTTTCCTGCTTAAACTAATTTCACTGTCCACGTTTGCGAGCTCGCGTTATACATTCGCGCATCTTATTGACGGTTCTTTCACAATAAGTCTCTGGTTAAAGACGAGAGAAAGAAGCAAGCAATTAAAATTACTTGCCATGGAAAAAAGCACATTAGTTGTCATATCAATTGCAGCCAGCCGCTGGCGCCTCACCTGGCCTCGCATCGTCGTTATGTTGATAATTAATCAGCAGCAGCAGCAGCAGCAACACTGCGGTGCTTATACATGTAAGCCGCGGAACATTGAGACGGCAGAGTGCTGACTGCACAGTTCTACCGTGTCTCTTTCGCTCGGCTGCAGGCGGTCGGTAACTTTCATCTTCAACCGACAGCGGCTTCCATGCACGCCTTGTCCATCTTCTTCACTCCGACGTCATCCATGGAGGCTCCAGCTGATTGATTTATGCTCCATTTCTTACTGCAGTTTTCGCTGCTTTCAGTTGATCTCAACCTCGCAAAATCAGCAAACGATTACAATTCTTAATAACTACAGGGTGGTCCAAAAAACGGCACAAAGTTAATAACACCATAATTTTGCAAGCGTACGTCATAGAGTCATGTGGTTTTCAGCTAAATATTTCGAAAGAAATTTTTTACGTGACTTAAGTCAGTATCTGAATACAGCAGTTAAATACTTTTCGTTATTGCTGCTGGCAATTGAACTATGCAAAAACAGTATTACCCTCGACACCGCGGTCCGTAAAAACGCGCCACTTTTATTTGTTCAATAGCTCCGTGAAACATTGGCCGATTTTAATAATTTTTGGCACGCGACATTAAAAAGAAACTTGACGCTAATGTCTGTAGTTTTGGCCATCTCGTTCTAAGGTTGTCGCTACACTACCGTGTGAAATGCAGAAGTAGCAGTTTGACCATTGACAACAATAAATTCATACTGGGTATTGCATGTGTTAGGTCAGAAAATTACTGAGACCACAAAATCACTGAAAATGTGTTGCTTCGTTTTTATTTTAAAACTGTACTGGTAAGTCGACAAACTGAAATGATACATCAACAGCGAGTGGGCCGCATGAGTCATGCAGTTACTGAACGTGCAGTTGGCAAATGGTGTCGATGTCTACCAATTGCGTTTGTGCTGCAGGAGAACATTTTGAGCACGTGTTGTGATGAAGATGATGTGATGTGACACGTGTGACTTTTTGAGTGATAATAATTGCCAATTGTGTTTGTCACTATTTATTTAATAATTTTTGAGCTGACGCATACGCTACCCGGTAAGAATTCATTGTTGTCAAGTTACTTATTGATGTCTCATGCCAAAAATTATTGAAATCGGTAAATGTTTCACGAAGCTATTTAAAAAAATAATAGTGGCATTTTTTATGGACTAAAGTACATTAAAGGTAATACAGTTTTTTAGTAGTTCACTTGCCAGCAGCAAAACAAAAAATATTTAATTGTTATATTTAAACACTGACTTTAGTCGTGTAAAGAATTTCTTTCAGAACATTTTGCTGAAAACCTCATGACTGTGATGTACGGTTGCAAAATTATGGTGCCATAAACTTTGTGCCGTTTTTGGACCACCCTGTATGATTAAATAATTTTGCTTCTGCCGTAATTAAATACACCGAAAACGGAAAAGAGCGGCATGAAAATTTCACTTGATAACTCGATCGAATATTGACAGATTTTCCAGAAAATGTTTTCACAGTTTCCAACAGCAAATCTGCAATAAGACAGCACCGTCGAGTGTTAAAAAGTAAGCGGGACATGAAGTTGCAATTTTCTTACAGATACTGTAAATTTCTAACAGAATTCCGACAGACTACAACAAATTTCCGACAGAGGAGATTAGCGGTCAAAATTTTAATTTTGTTGCCAAAATTTTCCAATATAGGCAGGTTTTAGTCCCATAATTTGCATTTGTTTGGACAACAGATGTACGAGAAAAAAGCATATTTTCCGACAATTTTTGGACAGCCCAAAATTTAGGGGCAATGCCCCTTTGCCCCTCCGGCCACACCGCCATTCGTTAGCGATTTACTATACCTCAAACGCGTTGCTGCACATCATGCCATGTAGCAGGCCCAAACAGTTTGAATACTGGCTGACTTTCAAAGGCGTGTTCAAAACGACAGAAAGAAAATGAACTAAGATGAAATGCTACAAAACTTCGCGCTGCCCTTTTTATTTAATTTTATTTCATTTTCTTCGCTTACAACAGATTTTAAAACTGAGAGTTCTAAACAACCGTTGATGTAGTTTTTATTGAAAAAAATATTCAGAATTTTTGTCGCATTAGGAGCTTACGACAGTTTCCTAAGAATGGATAGAAAAGGTCTGGATTGGATATAACGTCGTCTGATTAATAACCGACGTCAATATTTGATGCAATTATGACAGACAAACTTACAGGCTTACGTTTTGTGGGGCCACTCTGCATTATGATCATTTTATTGCCGGGAATTGAGACGACAACTACGATCGCACCTTAGCTGATATTCTTCTGTATTACCCGTTATCAGTTTGGTGCGCACGGTTAAGTGCAAACTACATTGCGCTGCACCGGGCATTGCTGGCGTTCCTCGGCGAGTAGTAAACACAATGTTGCAGTGCGGGCAGACGACTCTGACCACGAACGCTGCATGGAAATGGAACTGATTTACGTCGGTGTCACATTAAAATGTTTTTCCATGAAAAATCCGTCCGTGGAGAGATAATTACGGAATTGATACGTCTTTTCCTTATCAAAATATTGCCGGCCACATAATAAGTCCTCCCATTATAGGATCCCCCCGCTTTAGAAAAGACTCCCCCGGCCGACAATTTACCGGCAAAAATTCGTTCCGCCGGGGCGGCCGCCGGGCGGGCCGGATTTTTGTTGGTAAATTGTCGGCCGGGTGAGAGTTTTTTTTGGGGGGGGGATCCTATAATGGGGCTCCGGCTCTCGAGTTCAAATTGCGGCCGTCTAGCGGCGCACGACTGATTGCCGTGCAGGGTGTCCCGTCGGCCGGCGCCTCACAGTTCACACACACGGCGGTCTGCTGCAGCCACCATGGATGAAGTCTGCCCAGCCGGCCGGCGTTAACAAGTTGCCAAGAATAGACGGCGCGGAGTGCAACTCCTTGGGCCGGCCGTTGCTGACGTCACGCCGACCGTATACGGCGCCGTCACGTGACCACGCCGATCCAATCACGTCCGGCGACGTCGAAGAATTCACGTCGAGTCCCGAGAAGGGGCGACATTGCTCCTCGAACTCGAAGCGCAGAATTGCTGCCATTCGTGACAGTTCGTCTGTTTCCGTGGCTCTTGTAGCTTCTACTTGTTCCCATTCGGGATACGTGCCAACTGCAAACTTCAGTATGTTGGAGGTTTTAGCGCGGTATGGCAGACAGGTGATGGTAAACTAGGTGCAGATGTAGGATACAGGACAGGAAGCATAGCTGTCGCTAAATGGCCGACCGTACTAGTTGTCAGTGACCTTTAATGTCATCCAAGGTCAATGATTTTTATGAAATCTGAAAGGGCGTATGCCACTTCCTATTAGTGCATTAATAGTAACCTTGGCCCTATCTCTTACCATTCTCGAGATAGGCCTACGACCACTTATAGCTTGAAACTTTCCATTAAAACTTGCGGCCAAACCGCTGCAAATAAAAACATGGTTAGTATTGACATGAGAAGTAGCAAACAAATACAAAATAAAAGAAAAACTTAACTAACTACAGTTCATACAGTTCATATATAGCTGAATAGTGCGAACTTTCATACAAAACATAATATGCCCACCGACAGCGACACGCATCGACAGCAGCAACAACTATGGCAAACTCTTTTTTACTAAGTATTTCTCGTACTTTTTGAGCAACAACTTACTTGGAAGTCTAAAGTCAAAGTAACTTAAACATGCATTAATTATTACTATGTTGCAGCGGCGTACCTGACATGATCATTGACTAATTGTCAACTATGTCAGAACCGTTTATTACTTTGGCTATCTTTACATTTTCCTTAATTTGACTGGGTTTAAAGATATTTTTGTTTCGCTGACTATCTGCATGGACTAGAGATGTGGCGCCCTTGTAATTGTTTTGCCATTTTAGGGCGCGTTCAAAATTGTCACTGTTATCATGATTATTTTTAACCCTTAGATACTTGCTTCCAAGAGAGCCTAAATTGACTAAAAATACAATGGTTGGTACGATCTTCAGTCTGTGCAGTCAGCAGTCAAGAAACTGTCATGCAACAAAACATCATTGAAGCGCTGAACTAAAACAGAAATCCACTCAAATAAACAACTAATCTTTTTATAGACTTATCAGTAGGCCTACTGATTGAGATCTTCTTTCCAAGATCAGCTATGAGCTGACGAGGTGATGCATTCAAAACGCCCAAGATATCAACAGCAATTAGCTCAAAGATTTAACCGGAGCCAAAGTCAATATTACTTGACCTTCCCGAAAGCTGCCATTGCTGATGCAACATGCACCTGCCTCATGAGATGCTCTGTCAACGTATGACTCAGCCAATGGCAAGTTACCGTGACGTCCCAACATAACGACTTGCTGTTCTGCCATGGAACCAGTGAGACGCCATCCGGTCGTTTCCCATCATTATTATTATTAATTTCAACGTTTTTTTACCCGGTGCTATTGATATTTTTTAGCGAAACCGGCGAAATAAAAAGAACTCGACTACGGAAGTTGTACAAGTAAAGAGTACCAGTAAAGTGGTCAGTTAAAAGTTGGAAACTAGTTGGAAAAACGCCACCCACCGAAAGAAATGGACCAGTCGGCGCGGCGGGCGCCAAGGTGGGCCGCAAATTCTTACCTGCAAGAAGTGAGGAATGGTTTCGTCTGTTACACGGCTGCTGCTGCTGTTGTTGTTGCAGTGCCGCGTGTGTCGCTCGCAGTGCCGGTGTGCTAGTAGTTGCTGATCGTCCGTAGCTTGTCGTCGCCGTTGCCCCTCGCTCTGATCTGATCAGGTCATCATCGTCATTGGCGTCGCCTTGCTCTGAGCAGGGCCTGGGCCGCCGCACGCCGCCGCTGTAGCCCACCGGCACCGGCATCATGGAGGACTCGTTCACCAAGCCGGTCGAAGAGGTCGTCAACTACTTCAAAACCGACGAGAACACCGGCCTGACCGACGAACAGGTTCAGCGGTATCAGGAAAAATACGGCCCCAATGGTAAGCACTGCAGACGCGCTCGTCACGTTAATAATTATACACTGTGTTCCCAAATAGTGGTACACCAAGCTCGATCGATAACTTTGTTAATTTTCTACCGATTTGCAAAATGCTTTCACTGGCGGACTTTCTGGAAAATGTGCGACAAAACTGTCATTAGCTATCTAAACACACCCAAAACATGTCACTACACTACCGTGCAAAAATATGTGCAGAAATTGCACCAATCAAAGCACAACAACCGCAAACTAAACTCGCACAAACAAATGAAAATGTGCTTATGGTATATCAACTGATAGTAAACCAGTAAAACCAGCTACACATTTATTACTTAGTGCACGAAGTACCACTAGCTGATGTCATGTGGATTATTTTTTTTCATGGCGATTTTAGTCTGAAGTGTCTTCGTCTTAAGAGACGGTTGCTAAAGAACTGACCGAAACAAATTGTTAACCGAAACATAGCTGTTTAAAACTGATAGTGATTCATGCCGTTTTCTTTTGATTTAGTGATAGAATGCTGTTCACATTATTTGCACTGAGCAGCTTGGAGAATGGCAACCGGTGCAAAATGTTGGAGCAAAACCTTTTTGCACAACACTGACGTTTAGACAGTCTCTATTGGTGACGAACAGCACACTAAAGTTAAACTATACCAGTGTGATATTCGTCAATCCTGCAGTTAAAATCGACGAAACTTGATTGAGTGCATTATTGGAAAAGAAGAAGAAGGAGTTCTCTTACCGCAGTTGCTGTGTGCCACGCAGAAGATCTCCGGTAGTCCATTACTGAGCACCAGTGGTTCAGCACGCACAAAACATGCTAGTTTACAGCCTTCGCGTTTTACAAGGTAGTGAAGCGACACGTTACTGGTGTGCTGGGATCTTAAAGATTTTTATCGCAAATTTTTCTAAGGACTTTGGTAGTGAAAGAATTTTAAAAATCCGCTGAGAACTGACAAATTTGTCGATTGAGTATGGTATATCACATTTTTGGGACACCGTGTACATCATTGCAAGCAGCGCAGATATTTGCAAACTTATTTTATACTCTTAGTGGAATTATGGGACAAGTAAAATTATTGGGTTACGAATAGCATAGCGAGAAAAGTTTGTGACCATTCTACTAAGCTCAAGACTTTTTTGACCGCCCTTGTATGACTTTCGCTGCTTTGTTTTGTCTGGGTCCAATATTTCGGAACAACGTACATGACTAGGCTATGTCTTGAATATTTTGCACAAAAGTGCATCGACGTTTTAAACATACATATAGGCACATGGAAGAACTTATTTTATTGAAAATGACGCTCGTAGGCTTATAGTAGCTTGGCGAAATAGAAATTGTCCCTGCTATCTTAAATTGTTAGACCTATATATAGACGAAAAGTAATGCATAAATATTTCACACTGCAAGAACCTTCACCAGTACACAGCAGCAGCTGAATCAGTTATTCCATCCTGCAAAACGAAACAGTCGGGAACACTAAAATTTTCTGCGTTCTGCGGGGGATATTCGCCACACCAAGGCTAACCAAATTGATAGGCGAAGTAACTCTGAAATAACAGCAGGAACGAAAGGACACGGATTGGCAAATCTGGGATCGAATTACGTGCAGTGAAGATGATATCGGTTTATAGTTGAGCTATACATCAACTTTTATGTTTCCGGCTAAATGTCAATGCACGCCAAACGCACGATGAGATCTTCATCGCAATCGGTGCAGCAACTGTTAACGCAGTGCTGTTGTTGCATTTATCAGGATTTTCAAAAATCGCAGGGGTAGAACCATTTCTGTTATCAAACGGTTATATATTTTTGCAGCAAAAAACCATTTATCATTTTTTCCCAGAATTCTCGTACAGAATGTCGGACATAGCTGAGTTTTTTTTTCTTCGTCGTCTATCAACACGTCACAGTACAGACTGAAACCGAAATTCGCAGAAACACAGTCACACAGACTTTCGCGACTCACGGCATGATTTCAAAATTCTCTGCACGTGAACAAATTTTGTGATATTTGCTGTTGCTGCAATTGCTGGAAAAATTTACATTGTTATCTACAGTTATGAGACTAATTACTTTAATGAAATGTTAAGCTCTTTTTGTTTACGGATGATCGCTTCGATAAAAATACTGCACGTTTATGCACCTAAAATAAACTGAAATGCTGACGTTGGCAAGCTATTGTGATTGAACATTTGCAGTAATGTAACGTTAAATTATTATGTAGCTTATTTATACTGTTCTGTTTTCTATGCTATTTATTGTTTTGTTTTGTAGAATTGCCCGTTGAAGAAGGTACGTTAAATTAATTTTGTTATTATGCTGTTTCTAAGATTTGCGTTAGTAGCTTGGCGTATCTGATTTTCGACATTGTAGTTACAGATGAATCGGCCAAGCAACGTAATAAGAACGCTGTGAATCATAATTACCGGACCCCCCTGGTTTACTGGCTTGCAATCCGTCAGCTTAGCAAGGCCTTAGTTTTAGGTAGCGTGTCGTTGTGCCACAGGGTAGGGTATTTTGGGTAGGCGGATCTAACGGTTACGTAACCGATGACGTCACGTGACCCCAAAAGGTCAAACTCGTGACCCCAATATCATTGAGGCCGCGTATCTCTATAACCGTGAAAGATAGGCCTAGACGCATGGTTATCATTGATCACGAATAGAAAACTATACCTATACCCCCCGAGTCCATTTGTCACGTGACCTTCTATCGAAGTCTTACCAAAATTTGATCTCACCTAATATCATTTTGTTCTGTATTGCTATAAGCGACTCTTGTTGTCAGACAGCGTGTCTGTGGATGTTTGCGTCTCTGCCATCTCTTGTCTGCGTGTTCCCAGTCAGTCCGCAAAACTGCGATCGCTAGTTGTCGCAAGTCACGTCGCCTACCGATTTTTATTGTGTAGTTTTAAACAAGTAGACAAAAATTAATAATTTAAAAAAAAAACTATTGCACATGATGAATGGGTGTGAAACACCATTAAACTATACATAAACGCTGCACTACGGCGTCTTGCTAGCATTTTAACATGTACATTTTATCACATGTCTACGTTTGCAAATTTCTACAGTTTGACACAGATTCATCACTTTTTTGAATCGGCGAGTTAGGCCTATTGTGCTTGACTTTTACGGCATTGTTCGTACTTACATTTTCGCCTACACTTTATTTTTCGTGCTTGCTTTTTTCTACCCCTGTAAAAACTTAAAACTTACTTGATTGTTACGTACTTATATTTTTATACGCTTCGCATAAAGATGACGTTACTGAACTGAACTGAACTGACACGGTTTGGTATTTGACGAACTAGCCAATGGGCAAGCAGTAATGCATTACAGTAGGCGTCGTCTAACGGCGTCGGTGGTTTATGTGACTACGGGCACGCATGCGTCAACCGATGACCAATGGGCTCGCTTTGTTTGCACATTGGTCAGTTCGTCATAAACCAAACCGTGTCAGTTCAGTTCAGTTACGTTGCTCTGTATGTGCCTTAAAAATGCGTACACCTGACTGCCACGTCAGTAACGCGTGATACATATTTTCCAAGTTGTCGGTAAAGGCAGTAAGTCAGTAAACCGGGTAAATTTTGCAACATTGGACTTAGAATTATTTCGTGTTTAGTTGCGGGAATTATTATGCCGAAAACAGCATAAACTTAACAAAGTTGTGCCATTCAGCGCTGGAGGGGGTCTGGTAATTACGTCTCATCGTGTAGATAAATGGAGCAATATATCAATTTTGTTGCATAATTTCGTCGCATTCGGAGTGTGCCGGCTTGCTTGAGTTGGGCTTTCACCCAGCTTTTGCTAGTTTACACCAAAAAAACCATGAGTTGTGGGAAATTTTTGTCCGGAACGGCTGAAAAATAATATTGACTAAACATTGGACAAACTTTATCACAAAGTTGAACAAAACGGGGACATCTATCAGTTACTTTAAGGCTGCTCTAGATTAGTATTTCGGCGTAGAACTTTGCCTAACGCGCCTCACGATGATCGGCTTAGAGCTTGTATATAAGGCCGACCTAATACACAATTTTTGATTGACGGTGTATTTTGGCAGTTGATTTAGATGTGCATTGTTGCTGTTGTAGGCAAGTCGTTGTGGGAGCTGGTTCTAGAACAGTTCGATGATCTTCTAGTTAAAATTCTGCTTCTGGCCGCTATCATATCATTCGTGAGTACAGCTTTGATGCACTTGCAAGCTTTGCATTTCGGAACCATTCAAACACCTTGACACTCATACCGTCGTTGTGTCTGCTACATGGTAATGTAGTGAACAAGAAAACTAACGACTTCGTGGAGTAAGTTCGTATAAATTAGCACCCTGTGTGTCGTACATGGGTTTGGCCGCTATCAAAAGTGATAGGTAACTGTAGGGCTTACCACTACTGGTGATGTTTCACAGTTTCGGTTTAGTTACTTTTGTCTTAGCTGTTTTTTGATCAATCGTGCATAGTTATGATTTTAGCTAAATTATTTAATTAAATTAATAATAATTCTGGTAATTAGTTAGAGACAGTGTTATAAGTTACCGGCCAAATCGATAGAAGGAAGACACGATGCTCGATGCTTATGGCAAATGGCTTGTCAAATGAAGCTTAACGCTACTTATCCAACCACAAATTGTCACCGCTGTTTACCGCTAAAATATGGTTTAACAAGGGCGCCTATACTTGGAGTCTCGGAGCACAACATGCGCGCACAGCGAAAGGCGAGCATTAACTAGCATCACCATAGTTCAGTTTCTGGAATCAATTATGATTTTATGGTTAATTAGCGCTAATGCTATATTTCGCTGTTGTTGAGGGAAGCCGCAGCAGATGTCGATGCTATGATAATCAGCCAGTCATTCAGGCAATCAATCAAAACATTTATATATCGCCATATGTCGAGAACGAGTCAGACTGGAGCATATCGTCTTCTTATCATTATTGTTTATTGTGACGGGAAGCGTTGCATGCGGGCCTCTCTATACGTTAGAACCTACTTAATCGTACTATGCGAAGCGGGAACGCTTTCCTGCAGCCGGATTGAATCTTTCGTGCAATAAGCAGCAGCGGACTCTGACAACATGACGCAGCTGGCACAGCTTGAGGTCACGCCGCGTACGTACACGCCAGATGTTGCTGCTGCTGCGCACGCGTTCACTTCCTGCTCAGAGTTCTCATCAGTTCAGCAATCGACCGAAAGATGCCGCAATGATGCACGACAGCCGCCATGATCATCATCATCTGCCTTTCCTGGCATGGTGGCGTGGCGTAGCGGTAACGCGTTTCATTCGATTTACGAAGTTACTTTACGTCAGGCCGGGTTAGTACTTGGATGGGTGACTGGCTGCGGGCAGGTAAACCATCTCGGTATGTAACTAGCCGCCTAGGTCAACTCAGCCTCACATCCCTGCGGGGTAGGTAAATTGAGTACCTGCCCATCTGGCGGGGTTAAGGCGAGCGCCGCGTTCACCTGTGTCGGCCGGCAGGTAACACTGTGTGATCCCATACTGCGGGTGACGCTCCGTAGCTCTAAAATGGGTTTCCTATGAAGAGCTATAGCATTTAACTAATAAACAGCGGCGGATCGCTCTGCGTTTTCACACGGGGATGCCATGCAGTTACGCCGAAGAACACGGAGTCCAGTCTATCTATCCAGTCTATCAGTAATGGGGATGACTAAACAAAACAGTCAGTGCTGCTAGCTGGTATCAAAACATAGACCTCTTAAAATATTTTAAGAGATCTATGTATCAAAACGACGTTATGACGACGTGCGTGCGTGCATGCGTGCGCCGGACAGCTGATGCGTTATGCACGCAGCTTTTGCCTGCTGCTATGCAGCTCGCAGCTTTTGACTTTTTGACATTTCACGCAGCAGCAGCAGCAGCTGAGATGGTCGCCACCGCCGCTGCGGTCTACCTGGCCGGCCCGGTGTATCGCTTGGCTGAGCGCCTCCCAGGTAGACGAGCAGCGTCTGCTGTAAACTGATTGCTGCCGAGTCCGAGATGTATTTACGGCCAGATGGCGAGCGGGCGGCGAGCGGCCGGGTGCCCCATTATGAGATCGCCCCCCAGAAAAGTCTCCCCCTTGGCCGACAATTTACCGGCAAAAATCTGCCCCGACTTTTATGGGGGCGATCCTATAATGGGGAGATTTTTTATGGGCCGGCGATATTTTAATAAGGGGGAGACGTATCAGTTCCGTGATTATCTCTCATCGGGAGGATTTTTCATATGGGAGACGTTTTAATGTGACACCGGCGCTAGTCGCCTTTCAGCAGCTTGAAAGCGCTGGTTCGGATAAGAAGAGTCTGCCAGACCGCTTCAACCTGTCAGCTGCAGAATCTGCTGGTGCTCCAGTGTTGCACTGGGCGCGTAAATCTTACCGAGAAAAAATTATCGAAATTACCCGAGCTGCAGAATAAAACGTTCCACCAGAATAATGCAATGCACAGCGCGTTAAATCACTGCACAAATCGTTGAAATATCTTAATGGAGATAAGCTACAAATAAGACGTAACGATTACTGAAATGCAACTGTCACCCGTTGAAATGGCGCGATGCAAAATAATAATCTTGAATTTTGCCAGAAATAAAAATATGTTATCGAAAATATCCCGTATTTAACAAATATATGATTTTGGTTATATGTAAAACAGAAACATTCGTTTTTACGCACAACAGAAGAATGCTACGCGCGTCTTAGTTATTGTCTAGGCGTTCGTCCGTCTGTCTGACACACTCTTTATTTGTATCAAAACGGTGCAAACCAGGATGACGAAATTTTTACTGTGGGTTGTCTCAAAGACTTTAGTTATTTGCGACAAAATTTCGTGCCCTTGATTGCCGGTCCTTTTACGTATTCGGCGTTTTCCGTCGTGCTTGCTTTAATGTCGCACAAGACTTTATGTCAGAATGTTCGAGAAAATATCGGCGTTGGCCCGGCAGTTTGTTCCGTCCTGTGGTAGACTTTGAGTCGCCGATGTCGGTAAACTGTGTCGTGGCGGATTTCGATAAGCGTCTGTGTGTCGTCTTTCCAGCACGTTTTTCGGGACGCCAGTGTCGTCGGCTGCGGGTTTCACTATACGCTCAATCAGTAACCAAACGCTGTGACAAGATTGCTCTCAATAAGTCAAAGAACCCTACAGATGGACGTGATGTCGACGTCGCGATTGTCCTATACTGTCTGCTGACTGAGTCTCCCATAGCTTTGATATTTCTGACGCCGCATCGCAAACAGAAGCAAGTGAACGCCAAAAGTGCACATGCTTAGGGACAGTAGATTTTCTAATTTGATGCCGTGATTTTGCCGTGATTTTTGCCATTTTTACAGAAGTTTGCCGAGTTTTTTTGCTATTTTTGTCAAAAATAGCAAAAAAAAATCAACAAACTTCTGTAAAAATGGCAAAAATCACGGCAAAATCACGGCGTCAAATTACGGGCTTAAAAACCATTAAAAAGTCTATAACACTTAACATTTAGCATTGACGACCATCATTACATGAAGTGCAAAGTTTTCATTTGTAAAATTTTGTCGCTGCGAAGCATTAAAATACGATTTTCTACTGTGACGTTACAGTCACATATTAAGCCAGTAAGTAACAAAACATGCGGACTTTGGTAGCAGTAGTTAAATTAAATATTTTTTTGTGTTAAAATTACATAATTTGGTTGATTAAAAACAAAAAATTATTGTAAAAACGTTAAAGAACGACAAAATCTCGGCATTTTGGCTAAAAACACGGCAAAACACGGCATTTTGGCGAAATCACGGCATTTGACGAAAATCACGGCTTCCGTGATTTCCGTGTTTTCGTGATTTTTCATTGTTCCTACACATGCCAACGGGCTTCAGCAGTTGATCAGCTACGGTACAGCTGATCAGCTGATCAGCTGCGCCATTGGGTCTCTGCAAACGCTCGATCGCAGCGGAACGTCCCAGTGTACGAAGCAACCACTGCTCTATTAATAAAGTCCTGGAAAGTCATCATTCTGTCGTGCGTCGGCGCACCAAAGTAAGCCACCGGAGTCTGTACAGGTAAAACACAAGCACGAAAGCGTGCATTCTGCTGCCGCGTTTTCCACTCTTGCGTTGTTTCACCCGAGTTTTCAGCTTCCGCGTTTTCAGTCGTCCCTGCGACGCTGCACAAGCAAGGTGTCTTCGTCGTAGACGGTCCTCAGCTCAGTTTTAACCGAAAGCAAAAAATTGACATAAGCAACAACGTTTCGCAATACTTTACTGAGGGGCGCATTTAACAACATTTCGATCAAAACACATTTCTATTCGCCATACGCCGCGAGTAAATCGAGAGCAAATTTTTAACTTTAAATCTGTTGTAGTCCCTAATATATCGCTTGGCGTATAAAAGCGTTGAGTTTTTAATACTGCAGAATCATAGCTGCAGTGCGCTGAGTAATTTTATTTTAATTTGACCGTATTGTACGTTTTTAATTTTACAGAGTATTGACCTATTATCAAAATTATTTTTCTTGTGCTTTTAGAAGTTAATTTGCACCAATCTAAGGTTTCACGATACTTTTAAACGCTTCTTTACACTACGTAAATGCACCCTAAGATATGCGACTGTGGTTGTAGGTATTGGCGTGGTTTGAAGAGTCGGACGACCAAGTAACAGCGTTCGTCGAGCCTTTTGTCATTCTCCTTATTCTGATCGCGAACGCCATCGTCGGAGTCTGGCAGGTCAGTCACGTGTCACGTGTCTAGCTGGCGGGAAGACTGCCGGTTTAATTTAGCACGTAAGCTAGAAGAACAAAAAACTTTCTAAATGGGAACTGGAACGAGATACGTGGAACAAGTACTGAGGCGCGTTTCGCACTTTTTATTTCTCTGAGAATCTCACTTCTACGGCTCAGTAGTTCTTACTAGTTCTCACGAAAAGTGTGAAACGCGCAAGTAAGAATTCTACGAGAATTCTAACATAGAATTCTACGCTAGCCAATTTTATCTATTTGGATGACGTAACTCACAAGCAAGTGGGCGG
>Ga0056128_1004494_pt1 | contig 17456 bp, 5 predicted proteins | sample WorMetLIZISLAND2_FD_71113 | JGI IMG/M metagenome (GOLD analysis project Ga0056128, IMG submission 71113) | Marine gutless worms symbiont microbial communities from Max Planck institute for Marine Microbiology, Germany - Olavius geniculatus... ... | reverse complement strand
AAACCAGACGATTTTACCATAGAATTTTATTAAGTTCGTCAAAACGTAAAATTATCGGCCTGTGCGAGTAAGTCAGTAAAATGAGAGATGTAACAAGGGAGAAAATACCTAACCTGGTTATGCCATCTGACGAACAATATTAAATTTTTATGATTCCCAATGTGTGTGTCTGAACTGTTATCACACTTGCAAAAAATCATTGAATTTTACCTATGCATTCAAATGTTACCAGCAAAAATGTAAGTTGGCCTCACTTTAGCTGGACGACCCTGTACATCGTAAGCACATAGCTGCATTTTTGAGGGCCTAACAGTTTTTGTTAGTTCATAGATAAATATATTATAATTAAGGTAATTTATGCATAGCAACCCAATACTTTTAACAGTTTTAATTGTTTTAGCTAATAGTTTTAATTTCGGCTGACTCTTTCGAGTTTTTCATCTGCCATGTTATCAGCAGAAATTTATTAGCTAATCTATTAGCTAAAACTTTTAAAACTTTAGAACTATTAAAAGTATTCGGTCAACACTCAACATGCATAAATTAACGTAGCTCATAGGCTATTTCAAAACAAAACACTGCACATGACATAAGTGGAAACAATGTAAGCTCCTACCTCCATAAGCCTTTCAATCTTCTGAGCTTCTCCCTTCAAACACAAACAGCAACAACTAACACTGATTATACTGATTATACAGTTACACTGGCATTATGTCAGATAAATATGAATATGGGCATTATTACCTGATAATACAAATCGAAGACTTGATGCAGAGAAATAAACAGTATCCAACAAATTTACAAAACTAGTTAACATGAGACAATTTCACTAGAGAGCCCCTCAAGCATGTTCTTGTGGTAAGTCAAAATGGGAAAAAACAAGCTCTTTTTTTAAAAAATTCATAAATCCACTATTACTGGTGGACCAATTCTACTTGGAATCTATCTGTAGATCTATATGATGTAGCTCTAGTGACTGTCCCTTTGCCTAAAAGTTCAACTAACAACTCACAGCTCTGTTCTCTACTACTTACATTACTTTCTTAGTGGCCTATCTGCCATACTGCCTATCTGACACACTGTAGATCAGGCAGTAATAGTTAAAAGTACAATTTTACTTCCACTGTCACTGTGCTAAGGGACATCGAATGCAAGAGTTGGAAGCCTGCATAATTGCAACTGACCGGCATTCTAAAATACGACTGGAACTTGCGTAGTGCATCGTCAATCTGCATTCCACTGAGATCAACTTCTTCTGAGAAGCAACTGCACATAACAAATCAGCAACCATTACAAGTCTGGCACTAACCACTAGTACTTGCTCTGATCTAGATACAATAGTATCTGCAGCAAGTTCTTCGCTGATTGCTTTTACAGGACAACACGGACACCAAAATTAACGTTTACATTTTATCCATTTTCCTAAAATTGCATAATGTTCTGATAATTTTGACAGTAATATCAGCGCCCAGTGTTTTGTCAACACGGAGAAATTACACCTTTGAAATCGGCGATATACAAAAATCACGTATAAAACGTGCCACAATATTGGCATGTAGGCACCTCCGTTGACGTCATCACACTAGCCAATAAACATCATGAATATTAATGGCCTAGCCTAGACTGATATGTTACCAGCTAGAACATTAATATTCATGATGTCTCTGAGCTAGGCTCATGACGTCAATGGGAGGGGGGGAACGGGTGAAATAGAATTTTTTGCCTAACACAATGTAATGCCACATTTCGTTTGAAATTGCACATAAATTTTGTATATTTATGAAGCTCAAATCAACATATTATTTAAATCTACATAAATTGCGCGAGTGAGTTTGACCGTGGCCATGGACCTTGAAATGACTGAAACAGCAAAGCACCAATAAAGGGTTGGTTGGTGGTGTACGTAATGACGGGGTGTCTGAGAAGTCGTGGGCTTGAGTCTAGGTTGGATCGCTATCAAGTGGTTACTACTGGTCTATAGATGAAAATGAAGACCCATCAGCATTACGACGATTCTGGCAATTGTATTTCATTTTACTGTCATCATGGTTCCTACTACTCTGCAGAATTCATTTTCCCTGAATTTTCCATGACTTTCCGGGACAAAATGAATCAATTTCCCTGACTAATGTGTTCACACGAAATACCAATGTCGGTTGCAATTACAGCAAATTACACTAGAAACAAGGGTGGTGAAACAAATTAAAAAGTGCAGGTACAAATACGCAGTCTGTGTACAACAGTTCAAATTTTTTTCTGCGTCTTTGTTAACTTTTGCATCCTGGTACTTTTAAATTCTCTGATATTCCCTGACCCTCTGAGTTTTCGCCGACTTTGGAATGTAAAATTCCCCGACTTTCCCTGATCTTCTGATTTTTTCCCTGACTTTCCCTGACCGTAGGAACCATGTGTCGTGAATGTTACAACAGGACAGACAGGCTCTAACCCGAGAACATCCATGTTGAAGCGCTGCTGCAGGTTGCCAAGATATTCTCCAATCTTCAACTTGCTGAGACCTTTGCGAGTGACAAGAAACCTCGCAACTGAACTGGCGTTATGCTCTGCAAAACGTTGCCGAACCAAATACCGCAAACCCAGCTCCGGATCTCTGCCAAACAAGCATATCATATCACTGTCATTAACGCCATTACCATTTATATCAGGCTGTTATGATCAATTTATCAAAGTTAACTGGTTTGGACAAAATGACAAATTACGCTATTTGTGCTAGAATTTTGCGGTTTCCTGCTCAGTGCAAGAAAAATGTAATGGTTAATAAAAGTTATTTATGGAGATTTATTTCTTTATGACTAACCACACCTAAGTGGCGGTAAAGCAATGGACTCAGAAATCAGTTGTGACTTATAGGGTGTTTACACGATCCAGCAAACGTCCAGCATCAGCACGTGTATTTTTAATACATTTGCTGGAAGTTTGCTGGACGTTTGCTGGATCGTGTAAACACCCTATTATATTTCACTTTCATTAAATAAGCAACAGCACCTGCAGGTAAAAACTGCTCATTAGCTTCAACAAAATCTTTCAGCTTGAAGCACGTCCAAGTCTTTAACAGCCTACGTGTACATGTACGTAAAACGCAATGTAAAATATATAGTGTTATTGGTGTATGGTAATGACGTGACATATATTAGTGGCAAATTAGCGATAATACATAACACAGTGGAGATGGATGCAAATTTATGCAATCAACCTGTTGAAAAGATTCAATCCAATGCGGTAGGCACGCTTTCGCTGCAGGTCAGAAGAAGCAGTAATAAGAATGGAGGAACGTTTGGACGACATCGCAGAGTGGACCGACTGGTTGATAGTATTATTGGCAGCAGTAGCATGCTGATGACGATTCTGATACACAGCCGTCGTCTCACCAGCACTACCAATGCTGCCGGTGTCCTCCGAACTCGTTGTCGACCCGGGGTACAGTTCACTCCAAGGACGATCCGTGTGCCCACTCCGGCCCATGTCCACGTCCCATTCCTCCAATCCGGTCCCGACACCTGTGTCGTAGGAATCCACGCTCCTGCTTTTCCGCTTCCAAATCGGAGAAGGTTCGGCATGGTCGGAGAGCAGCCCAAACCGGGCAAACGACGAGGATGGCGACTGGAAGACGTGCGAAGGCCTGAAAGTGTGATCCGGATATCTCGTGGTGGTGGTACTGAGACCTGCGTTCCTTTGGTCAGTACGATGTTTACTGCGGCTCCGACAGACGCCGTAGTTGAGTCCAGTGTGGTGGTAACACCGGTGCTCGAAGTAGGAACTGTGACCGTGACGGTCTCGGGGGTCGAGCGGATATGCATCTGGACAGACAGTGAACATGCAGTCCTGAATGCTGTGGCCGGGACACACCTTGTGACGTCCTCCGGCACAGGAAGACATCATCTCATCTTCCAGCGAACTCTCGAAATAGACGCTCGGCAGATCGCCGGGTGCAGGCAACAACGGCAGCGGCAGAGTCGGAGAAAGACTTCGACTGCTAGCACCACCGCCGCTGCCATCGTCGCAGTCCTCAAAGTCGTCGTGACCTTGGAACTCGTCTGAAGACGACTTCTCCGCAGCTGTGTCTAGAACCAGAATAGCTACGGCATCGGCGTTGTCGGCAGCAGCAACAGCAGCAGCAGCGTCCAGCGGCTGTTCGACTGCATCAGTTCCTCCCGTCTGCTGATTGTCCTCGACGTTTGCGTCACACAGCTGACTCAGGTCCAGAGACCGGTCGACGTCGACGGAAGAGTCCTGAGGCTGACGCGGCGAGCAGTCGGTGGCGATGCCTCGACGTCGGGCGAACCTCTGCGACCGTCTTGACTCACCGGCCTCCAGACGCAGCTTGGCGAAGCTGCGGCTCATCGAGTACTGCCGGTAGGTCTGCTGGATGAGCGTCGCGGCGCGCTTCGCCCGCATGTAGCCGCCGTAGCTGGCACACAGCGACTCCAATTCCGACTCCGACATCTGCGTCGTCGTCGTCGTGGATTGTTCCGCGCCATCCTTGAGCGTGGTGGCGGCGTCTGCGAGTTCCACGCGCGCAGGGGTGTGCGGACATTCAGAGGCTGGGACTGTCGCTGCAGCATCGGCAGCAACCGACGACGGCGTAGACGTGTAATCGCCACCAGCATGCAGATTCCTATGCAGTCAACACGTATACACACACTCACACAGATACTCATTACAGCACAGAATGAACATCAACTGCTTGCAGTTCAAGCAGGAAAGTCGTCACGGCAGAACTCGCTCATGGTGACAATATGTAGTATGCACACGTAGGGCGGTATACGCGCCCCGCCTATAGTAGAAACTGGCAGAGTCAAAACGGGCCTTCTGCAATTTCCTTCCTGCAAGTCACCCAACAGCGTCATAGGCACTGAAAAGTGAACTGAACATCTTACTTGACAGAAAACAAGAAAAGCCTAGCTAACGCAAAGGGGAACGCGCGACAGCGGTGCATGTTTGAAGGCCTGGTGCGAACAAAATCTAAGTTCACCGATCCCAGTAACGTGTTTCATTTGCACTCGCCAGAGGACGCCAGACGGCGTGACCGGTCTCGCGCAGCCGTATTGGCTTAAAATCCCAAATTTTCCCTACACCCTGTCATTTGGCGTCCTCGCTCGGGGTGACCACTTTCAAATTTATGGAAAAGTTTTACTCATCCTGAAACTCGATTCTTCCAGGCAGCCGACCGTGAAGATTTGGTGATCCTAGCTTGCACCATTTTTGACTGATCCACCAGTGTGACAGACAGACAGACGGATAGACAGCGATGGCTAAGACGCGCGCGCGTAAAAACCAACACAACACATAATTGTACACGACTTCACGAAGCATAACTGTACAGTAAATGCCGTCTGCGAAAAAGGGACCTCTCAGAATGGCAGTTTCGACAATTCGGTAAAATTAACTATAAATTCGACAGCTGTTGACAAATTGAAGAAAATACGGCAAAAATAAACGGAGGGTTTTAGCGGCAACGGCGCGAGTCATATATATAAGTAAGTTATACGCTGTGCAGAGCCTGGCAGCGTTCACATACACAAAAATAAATAAGCAAGCAAGTAAGTGGGTAATTTGTATAGCGCCTTAACTGTAAAGCCAGCGACACATGAGCCGCACATCCGGGCCGCACATGTAATGCTTTTTGTGGCCCGCACGCCCGTGCGTGGCTGGCTTAAGTAAACCTGGAGTGGGACGCTCTCCGTCGGTTAGTAGCAAGAATAATATATCAAGAGAGGAGACGCAACGCGCGAAATGCTGCATGACCAGCTAATCAGACATCAAACAGAGAATTCACGGCCTACCTGGCAGCACGTGTCACGTGACTATGACGTCATAGCAAGTGCGCGTTGCTCAGCAATGAGCCGCTATACAGCAAGAACTGCTGACGCCGATACATTAGTCTCACGTCACGGCCAGAGCAGCTCGCGCCAGAGAAAACATGCATCTAATGTAAAATCTAAGAGACCGACATTTATACAGAATGGACCAAAAATAGCACCATTTTTATACGCCTTAACTTCATCAAATAATAACCGATTTCCAAAATTCTTTCAGTGCCAGAGTCAGGAGAAAATTTATACTAACACCATCACTAAAGATCTCACCACAAACACTACCCTGAATAGACGACATCACCAACAGTAATAGCGCAGCAACAAATAATGACATTATGAGCGCGACAATCGATATCAGAAACGCCCAGAAAAAGTCCACGTCTTGACATATACCTACAAACATAATTTATGACAGGCAAACTTGCACCCTCTATAGTGAGCGTCGCCATCTCCCAGCTCTTGGATGCGGTGTTGCGGTGTTCATCTCCATTTCTGGGTCCTGAATCGGCAGCCTGCGCCGGGTGTTATAGGTTAGAATCGCTAGATCATAGACTACATCTTTTACATACGACAATCTGCTGGTAGCTTCCCTGTTTTACAGCGGTACCAAATTATACTTGCCCAGAACTGTTGAATATGGCAGTGACGTGACCCTCGATTGCCAACGAATACCCGACAAAAGACCAACCGACAAAATGCCACCAGACTGTTTTTTGGCTATGCGTGTAAGTTAACTCTCCAAACCATAAATCCAATTTCCATGACCTTAATGCAAGAACATTGTCTCACGTTGTATCTGAGGCTTTCGCATGTGACGTTAAGCCCACGACGATATAGAGCAGCATCTTCCGATGACTCGCTCCACCGATTACACAAAAATAAAGCAAAATGGGCTTCATTAAATTACACAGCAACAAAAACTGCCATCTCACAGTATAGTGTGGCGACTGGCGACTTGGGTTACATTTCCGTGCACTTTATTTAGATGATGCCCTAGCCATTAAGCCTACGTCAAGCGGCCACAGGTGCATGAACAGGACAGAAGAACGATATCAAAGTGTGTGATTTGTGTGTTCATCAGGCGTGATACAACTAATTGCATGGTACCAACTTGAAATCAGATGCAAGCACAGGTAGACGGCGTGACTCAGACGGCTAGCGGCACAGACAGACAGATAGACGGACACGCGCAGATACAAAGGAACGAACAGCCAGAAAGCGGCGCGCACTGACACGGAATTCACAGCACTGCAGCAGTCAGGCGTGCTGTCACGGCCCTTCCGATCTAGTACTGGATCTAGAGGGCCGTGATGCTGTGCATTAAGGCGCGTACACAGCGATGCAACCCAACTGAATGGCATGGTTTAGTTTTTACGCGCAACAGCAGCTGCTGCTGTAGCGCGTCTTAGCAATTCTGTCCGTCCGTCCGTCTGTCTATCATAGACAGACGGACGGGTGGATCAGTCAAAAACCGCGCAAGCTAGGATCACCATATCTTTATCGTCGGCTGCCTGAAAGACTCTAGTTTAAAGATCAGCAAAGCTTTTCCATAAATTCGAAAGGGGTCACCCCGAACGAGGGCGCTAAATGAGAAGGGGTGGGAAAAACTTGCGATTTTCAGCTGATACGGCGTTGACTGAGCAAAAGAGGTCGCGCCTTCTGGCGAGTACAAGTAAAACACTATAGATAATTAGCCGCCGGTTGTCTGGCGCCCTGTGGCGACTGTAAAAGAAACATCCTTGCTAAGATGGGTGAACTTAGATTTTGTTTTATTGGGCTTTCACACATGCACTGCTGTTGCGCGTTCCCCTTTGCGTTAGCCTGGCTTTTCTTGTAGACAAACTGACCAAAGGGCAAGCAGCAATACACTACAGTAGACGCCGTTTAACGGAGTCGTTGGCCTAACGTGACTAAGCTCAACCAATGACTAGTGAGCTCGCCCCGCTTGTCCAATGGTCAGTTCATCAAAAACTAAACCGTGTCAGTTCAGTTCAGTTCAGGTACGTCGCTCTGTAGGCGTCTTTATATTATCATGGCACATGTTGGAGTGGACTAACATCCGGTACACGAGCGCCGGTGCCGTGCCCGTCCGTCCGTCGGCTGTTATTCAGGAGCCGTACTAACAGGTCCCATTACAGCTCTTGCCCGTCCCTATAAGTCCGTCTGTCTATCCCATGCGCAGACTCCCATATAGCAGCAAAAAAGAAGCCTCCTGGTACAGACTCCACTTGGAGAAAAGGTGTAGAAAAGCAAAATCGGTGTGGACCCAACCTCCATGGTCATCATGCCATCAGTTTAAAAACAGGGAGAAAAAAAATAACCAAACGCTCACCATAAGAAAGTAATACATGAACACATTTGTCGAATGTCGCTATTGCTATCGTGCAGAAATCTCGTACAATACAGAAACGTCAGCAGGTTTTTAAGTAAAACTGCCCAAGTATAGCCTTACATATCAAATTGTGATGTTTAAGTTCTTGTACTCAGAAATACATGTATACCAATAAGAATCACTGCCGATCAACTTACAATTAACGGTCACGTGCCAGTACGTATTTTGCTCGAACGGAGCTGCGTTCTAGTCCGTGCAAGAAACCGGTACAAACAAGAAGCCCAGCTGTCGCTAGGGAAGACGTGCTACAGCCTATACAGTTCTGTTGCAGTACAGACCTTCGATGATTTTCATCTCATCTGAAAGGGCGTTACGTGCGATTTCCTATTAGCGATGAATAGCAACCTAAGCCTTATCTCGCACCGTTTAGCCACAAAAGCCCACAATACATCCGTGACCCACAGATGGACGGACAAACAACCCGTGCCATAGACGTCTACAACATAGCTGTAACGGCACGCGTCAAAAATTCACGAAAAAATCCGTCAGATGATCAGACCCCCTAGTCTCAGACGCAGGTTTACTTGTAGCCTACAAGTTATACGATTTCATAAACGATATATGTAGAGATAATGAAAGATGAAAGCAGAAGCCTCTGTGATGACTGAATAATTCAGACAACGATAGCCATGGGCCACCCCCTATAGTACGAAGTATTATACTAGACTAGAGCATCGGCGATGTCCACACGAAGACCCCTCCCCTAAAGCTTTGACACGCTATTACACAGTAACATCGTGGGGCTACAGACGGGCCAGGGACAGGGAAGACATTGTCCTCCCCTCCCCCCAAATTTTGGGCTGGCCCAACATCTTCTTCTTGTGGGAAAATTGTCGCCGAAATATGCAAAAGTTGAGGCTAAAACCTCATGTTCATGAAATTTATTGGCAAAATTGAAACACTGAGCAACCATAATCTCCTCTGTCGAAAATCTGCAACTGTCCGTCGGAATTCTATCGAAAACTCTGCTGGAAAATTGTAAAGTTTTGCCCCGCCTACTTCCCATCACGACGTCACTGGGGTTTATTACACCAAATGACTCACGGAGCACTAAAAGTAAACGTGATTCAACTATGTATAGACCCAGGCTACACAGATTAGTATTACTGCGCATGGAGTCGGACTGGGGTGGCAATTGTGTTCACCGGATATACAAAACACGGCAGGGCTCACGCGTGGGCGCATTGCATAAGACCGGTAGTTTATGAGATAATCCCGCGAAAATGCCAATAATCGTCAATCCGTCGAATAACTGTCAAACTGGTGAGCTGTGCAACTGGCAACAAGGATTCGCGGTAAAGGTGAATAGAGCCGAGAGCGGAGAGCCGTCAATGGGCGCTTAACGACGTATGACACGCAATCGCGCCATAATTGGCAGCGCAGTCGCACTACACGCGCCAGGCCCATCCCTCAGGCCTCATGCTCCAAAGCAAACAAAGCTTGAAAAAAATCAAAATTGGTATAAACGATGCCCAGGGCAAGAGTAGACCCTAAGCTGTGCGCCAATTTTTAGTCCAAATCCGGACGTCAAAAAACTCGAGAACAGGAAGCACATCTCACGTGATCACGGCTTTAATCGGGAGGTGGTAACAACAAGTAATGTCAATGGCACAATAGGAATTTCGACCCCCACGAACCCCACGAATCACCACCGACAGTATCTGAAGTACGTGTTTACAGTACCGATTACTGACGGACGGCGGATAAGGCGTCTGGATGACTCAGGCGCCGAGTGCAAGCTGGGCCTAGTAGTCGTAATCCAATTCACTCTGTCAGCGCCAACTGGACGTCCTCAGCAAGTATAGACGGACGACCGCATATGTCAATGCCGACATCTTTTCTTTTTTTTACCATCGCGTGCTGTTTTTACGGTGAATAAAGTTTTCGATATTGCCACTTCAATCGTAGATTGGCAATCGGTCGCCCCGTTTACCAGCTAATTCATGGACATGCATACATCACAGCTGCGCCGGGCTGAAAAGTGTCACTTGACGCCACATGTAGTGAAAACAGCCGTACAGTTCCGGGTCCCATTAAACCGTCTGTGACGCTGTGACTGTGCGGACACGCTCTCCGCTCAACAAATTCTTCACGTTACGCTTTATTGGCCCGCGCTTACGCCGCATGCTAGAAATTAACTCACTACACCACACTAGATACACTGTACCACTAACTGTAATGCATTACTGCTTGCCCAATGGTCATCTCGTCAAAAAAACTATAACCACGTCAGTTCAGTAGTTCAGTTACGTCGCTGATTACCCGCCTTAAGATTGACACATGTTTAACTGCACTACAGAAATAACCTCACTTAAATTTATTTACTTACTATTATAAGTCTATCTGTGACACTGACAAAAGTGTATGCCAGAAATATCGTCAGTCGAGCACGGGATCTGATCTGAACTGAGGCCCTGATTGACAGTTGTGAAATAGCTGCGGCATCGTCACCAGCGACTAGTGAGTCAGTAGGCTAGTTAACAAGTTGCATATGGGAAAGGGCGGGGAAAGAGCAAGTGCTCTGAGGCGTGTATAATTCTCGCTAATGCGCTCGGCTATCCGGCTGTGGTTCGGGCCATAAACTTGTCCCCTGTGACGTCATCAGTGACGCTTACACAGGCGCCTTAAAGTGACTGATGATTAATCAACTTCAACATCATCATCATCAGCAGCAGCACAGCCAGGAGGCGGCATCCAGGGCTCTAAGCCAGCGTGACGTCATGCGTCACGTGACTCAATTCATGGATCATCTCAGTATCAGTCTTAACAACATCTTAACGACTCTACAGTCGACCCCTGGACTACGGAAGTCTATGATACTTGTCATGCCATCTAGGCTACACCGTCTTTGCATTTATATTTCACTAGGTAGTGTAGCGACACAATTAAGGTGTGGTGGGATATTCAAAATATTATTCATTATTCAATGATCACTTTATTGCCAATTAAAATTGTCCAGAGTGCGCCAGTAAAAACATTTTGAAAATCGGTTAAGATTTATCAAAGACAGCTGGTTAATCACACATCCCACGATCGCAGCTATACTGTATAACTGTCAAATTGTCAATTAATATTTAATCCTATTCAGACAGACAGGAATGCCGTAATATATACGGTACCCCGCGGCAAAAAAGCCCGGAGAAATAACACTTCAAACTAAAAATGTCTTTCAATTCCACAAGAAAAAGACTTGCCATGCAACAAAGAGTCGTAAGTCAGAAAAAAAATCCAGATCCTGAACGCGATCCATAAACCCTGATGGATCCGGACCTCGGTCCATGCGACATCCCTCCAGAAGCTATCACTAATGATTACAAACACATTTAATGATTATAAATAGGCCTACATTAAATCAGCCGACGCACCCCCTTTGCAGAGGTTACAAATGAAAATCGTATACCCGTACATGATGGCTAATTTTGCTCCTCCCCGCCTCTTTTCCAGGCTAGAGGATTATGTACTACACACTACACACGGTACGTGCTGTTACAAGCAACGTTATCTGACTAGAAAGACTAGGCAAAAAATAATCTAGGCAAGTATCAGTTTCAGGCCAGATCAAATATACCCAGAACACACAGCAGACTGCACAAAGCAGTGCTGTTAGGCGGTCGTTCTATACTATACAGCAAGCCGCATTATGCACTGTACTCCGTCTGTCTGTCCGTCCTGGACTCAGAAGAAAACCGTACAAAGTTTGAACTAGCTCGACGATATTATATCAACTCAAGTGTAACCACGAGGTCAACAAGATGAACATACAGAGTCACCACGCAGGACCAACGTTCACGCCAGTCTGCCTCTGCAACACTTTGAGACGTGCACCAGCGCTCTAACTATAAGATACTGAAGCACAGGGCCGGATTTAGCTGGTGGGAGGCCTGGGCCCAGTGGCGTATTTGGGATTTCAGAAAGGGATTAACTATTGAATTACAAAGTTTTAAAAATTGAGGGGTTTGGCGGGAGACCCCCTGTTGGTGGGAGGCCTGGGGCCGGGCCCCCCCTAAATCCGGCCCTGCTGAAGCACAGGACCCAGAAGCTTTAACGATCACGCTGACGGGGGGATTTTCACAAGATCAATACAAGCGCAATATTTTACATTAAACCACAGTTAGCTTGCACCGGTACTGTTTTCGCAATTTTCGGCTGCAGTCGTGCGTCATAAAGCAAACGACAGTGTAGATAGTGCATGCCATCTGAGCCTGGTTTAAGTACGATACATACCACACTGCCTGAAGTGGTATAACTTCGTTCTACGTACTTGCTTATTCACTCCAGCAATGCAGTATCTAGTACGAAATTTGTACTATGTACAGTTGGCACTTGAGTGGAGCCCCTGCATGTTTTCTGTAAGTATATAGAAATATCGGTTAAAAAATCACTTGTCATCCGGCAAAACCTGGTTTTCTATCTCAGAAGCCAAGGCGTATTCACAACACTGACTTTAGCACAGCACGCATCAGCATCATCATCATCATCATTCTGTCACTGTTATCAGCAGCAAGTTGCAGCAACTGACACAATTTCATCTGACAGCAGTGACAGACGGACGGACAGCAACTGATATTCCGCTGCAGCATAACGCGGTCACGGTCACTTAGATAGTTACCGCAGTGCAAAACAGGCGCCGTGGGATGGATAGAGCAGTAATCACAGTACTCGAAAGTGTAAAACCAATGCTATAGGTCACGTGGCCAAGATTAGCACCAGCCAAGCACGCAGGCAAGTTATCCACGACATGATCTTTGACCTTTATAGGAAATTCACTCACCCATACAGAACCCGGCAGCAATTTATTTCAATCCGTCACTTCCTCTTCTTCCTTCCCCCTTTCTCGACGTGCCGTTATGATTGACCGCAGCTACGGACGTGAAAAAAGCTATTTTATATATACTTTTTTAGTTTTCATTAAACATGGCGTTTTTTTGCTCTTCAGACGTTTTACTTACGACACTTGGACCTATATATGCATCAAGTTCAAGTCAATGTCTTGATAAAAAGGCAGACCGAAAAAGAAGTGGACTGACAACATATAAGAAATTCGAGCTAATGCTCACGAGACGCGCGAAAGGCTATAGCAGTTCCGGTTCAATAGTTTAGCTGAAAACTGAGGTGTTCACGCTAAGTTAATATACAAATACCAAATTCTCTATCTAGATCGCATAACGATAGTTCCATGGCGCCACCATGTGAATGATACAGACTTGTGTCGCAGCCCGAAATCCATAAAACCCCCTATTTTGGCGTTCAAGTTCATTCAAGGTCATTGAATTCGGCTCCAATCGAGAGCCAGTGTACAACTTTCCTATTAGTGATTAATAGTAACCTATAGGCCCTATCTCGCACCGTTACTGAGATACAGCGACTTATTGGCCAAAAATCGCAAATTTTGCCCACCCCCCTCTCATTTAGCGCCCTCGTTTGGGGTGACCCCCATTGAATTTATGGAAAAGCTTTACGCTTCCTAAAACTAGAGTCTTCCAGGCAGACGACGGCGAAGATTTGGTGATTCTAGCTTGCACCGCTTTTGACTTATCCACCCGTGTGACAGACAGACAGATGGACAAAGAGAATTGCGATGGCTAAGACGCGCTGAAAGCAGCAGCGCGTAAAAAGAGAACTATACTGACTGGGAGTTGACAATCAACCATGCTACGAGACTTGCTGGAGATCGCAAAGTGACAAAGCATGGAGGAGCACTGTTCTAAACCTGGGCTGACACAGGCGCGCCGAGACCTCGTCGTCGTCGCCAAGGCATTAGTCAAGTTACGTCAAGTAAGTCAATGTCTTGGCCCACTGCAATAACTCATTGGTTTTGGTGTGACCTTAATATGACCTTCAAATGAAATCAGTTGAACTACCCTTCGCACAAAACAGAATACGTGTTACTTTGTGAAAATCCGTCAACTTCTAGCCGATGCAGACACGGGTGTCTAAATTTCTGCACATCTGAGGCTGTTATAGCAACCTTGATGACCTCAATCCTTCGACCTTCAAACCTAACCAGTTCACGTTAGACGGCCGTGGGCCGTGGCCCCAACTAAAATTCTCATGTCTCTATAATCGGTTCTGAGATATCAATCAAATTCCAGGAATCAGGAAGCACTTTTTTCGTTTTAACATTTTCCATGACAAAAAAAAGGAGAGCTTTCTGTGTTTTCCAACTTTTTGTCATGAATCACATCATTAGGCGTTCTATTTTCAACCTCCAAGTATAGCAACACAACCAGTGTTTGAAATTTCCGGGCGAGGGTGTGGGGCGGGAAGTGAGCGGATGCAGCCCCAACTGTTTTTCTGCCCCCTCCCCCAACACGTCAGATTATGCATTCAGGGGAATCAATTATGATTCAACCCCCATCACCAGCTATTTATCCACAATTATTCAAACCTGAACATATGAGACTGGAAGACTCGGCACCAATGCAGTGAACGCACAAGACACAAACAGTGGTTACAGCAAGCACACAGCATCATCAGTCTAGCAACTAAAGAAGAGACAATATGGCGAATGGACAGGAGCAACATACCACAGGCCTGCAATGTGTGGTCTCTGGTTAGACCCAAATTCCAATGTTTGGATTTGTTGTCTATTGGTTCTACACAGCATGTTGTTACAAATCCGCCACAAATTCAAGCAAGTGGAGTTTAGCACAGCTGAATGAACTGGTTAACCTATATATAGGGCAACACTCCATTCTGCTGTCTCAGTCTGTTAAACCCATTATGAAGAATCAGTTTTAAGAAAACAGAAAGCACGCTATGGCAAGCCAACCACGTGCAAATGTGAGAGAAGAAAGTATGATGCGCTGATTGGAAAAAGTGCCCTCTCAAGTGTAATGGATTGGCTACATAAGACACCAATATAAATGCCAAAATGTTATATTTAGGGCTATATAGCAGCCACACAAAGAATCAACTCAAAAGCTCAGTCACAGGTCAGATTTAATTAAAACTACAAGAAGCATGCAGCAACAACTGATGAAAATGACCCCCATCACTTTTCTTTTTGAAGAACCCACAGTACGTGGCGCTAACCTCGGGGATGCTGGCCATGGACATGGTCGTCCACACTGCAAGCTACTGCACTGTTATGACCAGAACAGATCGGGAGTCTCACAACAAAGTCCAATCACTGTATTGCATTCCGTCAAAGATTCAGACACTAGGCCTATAAACACACAATGTATGCCTATACATACGACTGCATGATCGTAAGTTATGAATTACAAAATAAAGCAGAAACTAACAGATCATTTAATACTTTTTTCTTGACAGCATTATAACTAACACCCAATGTGAGCTACTATGGGGGTTAATAATGTTGCTGAGCAATTTACTGAAACAGAAAGGGAAAAATGAGATTACAATTTTTGACAAGCTACAGATATGCTGTAGGTGTCTGATAAGGCTGTCCTATGACATCTGTCTGTGACAGATGTACCCTGGCTAACGGGTAAGTAAGTAAGTAAGAGAGTAAAACAGGGTTTTCAAACACCGAATGTAAATATGGACCTAAAACACCGTGATCAACATAGCTCAATCACATAGGAAACCTACATGCACCAATTTTCTCGTCCGAGGCGTTGTCTGACGTTGCTTAGCATTCCGAGGTTTAAAAACCTCTTCCGAGAAAATCGAATGGAATCTGCATGCTCATTCTTTCCGATTTCCTCGGACAAGGTTTTTTTGCCTGCCAGCAAAAAAGTGCCCATCAGAACCTCGAACGATGCGTCATCTGACGTGGCTGATTTCCTCATCCGAGAAACTTGGACAACACCTCGGACAAGAAAATTGGTGTGTGTAGCACCGGCATAATGTGTAGATTTCTTATCACGGTCTCACACTTGTATTTGATCACTCTGACTCCCCCACTAATCCTAACTCTGTTTTTGAAGCATTTTGCCTAAGGGAAGTTTGAATAACTGACAGACTGGCTGACATGCACGAGTAGGCTAGATAAGTGCGTGGCGTACTTGCAAGAGTTGTCAAGGTTGACATCTGTCTCCAGTGTAACATCGTCCTGGTGACTCGGGTTGGCTTCGCAGCTCAAGGCGGTGTTCTTACGTGGAACGGACGAAGTCGTCGCCAACTCGAGCTTGTACGACACCAGAGCCAGCTGCGTGCTGATGGTCTCGCGCGCCACCCGCAGCCGCTCAACTTCACTCTCCAGCAGTTCGATGCGCTTAGCCTGGACGCGGATAATTCGATCCTTGTTCTTGAGAATCTTTGCGAAGTAATCCGGTACAGCCGGGCCGCCGGACAACTGTCCGAGATGAGTGCCGTGACGCGGCCGGCCATTAATAGACGTTTCCGCCATCTAGCGCGAATGCAAGCTACGCTTCCTGGCCACAGTACGACGAACGGTTCAGCATTCTCGTTAATCTCAACAAAATACTGGCAATTTTCAAAATTTACATCAAGTTTATCAACTGCAAACTACTACAACAGTTCACACACTCATATCATAACTGGGCTGGCGCGCTCGCTCACGCTAGCCAGTAGCCTGAGCCGAGCCACGAGTGGAGAGCACCTGCTAGGAGCCTAGGATGCTAGCAAGCGCACTGGCCTTGGCCCGTGGCCTGAGGCCACGCTGCCAGCATCAGTAACCGCAGACGGCGACGAGAGTCGACTGTCTATACTAGAGACAAGCCTGGTTCAAAGATGAGCTGCAGTACCTGAAAAGTAAATGTTAATTACAAATTTTTACCACTATGGTTAGTTATTACAAAGAGCCATTTTAATTCCGTTCCCGTAAATCATGTCATGGGCGATCACCCCGCTCCGTTTACTTATTTACATCATGCCATGTGACGTCATTGTTTTGTTTTTTGTTTATCGAAGTCGGTCATGTGAGACGGAGAAATACGTTCTTGTTGTTATTATACAAAAATTCAGTTTGTAGCGTAGCTACAGGTGACTTGGATTATATCTGATCTAAATACGTTGTAAATGTGCACAATTCTATGGTTAAAAGTGCTTATAGGAACTGTGATGATTATGTATGCGTGAGGGGCGTGGCATTGCTGTAGGGTTTCTATAATTACTCAATCGGCCCCATCGGCCCATCGGCGAAACAGTGCATCGACCATTCATGTGTTTGCTGCTGCCGGCGACATAGTTATGCAAAGCTAAGCTAGTAAGTTAATTTAAGTTATACAGAAGTCTAGGCACAGGCACTTCTAAGTACATAATTATTTAATATCATATTTACCTAGATAAGCTTTTGCTGC
>Ga0056128_1004493_pt1 | contig 17456 bp, 5 predicted proteins | sample WorMetLIZISLAND2_FD_71113 | JGI IMG/M metagenome (GOLD analysis project Ga0056128, IMG submission 71113) | Marine gutless worms symbiont microbial communities from Max Planck institute for Marine Microbiology, Germany - Olavius geniculatus... ... | reverse complement strand
GACATCTCGATAGTATGCCCCGTCCACCTTTACACCCGGTTCCACAAATATCAGGTCGGTGCATCCTAGCTTTGATACTGCAGCGGAGACCATGAGCGATTTGGAGAATGTCGGCCGGGTGCGCAGCAGCAGGTCGGCAGCGATCTCCCGTTTCCCGTTGGAAATAACTTAAGCTGGTACCCCGTTTTATGAAATATCGTAAGCCCGTAACACACTACGATATTAAGTACATTTTGACGATTTTCTCAGCTAATAATTATTATTATTAGGCACAGTTTGTTAGAGTTATTTCAAAACGTAATAGGGGTCCGGTTTTTTTGAGACACAGTGTAGGTGGGTAGAAATTCGCATCAGATACCCTGGTGCAATCAGTCGTTCGTCAGTGGCTTGGACAGCAGCTGGCATCTTTTTTGCATCAGGCATTTAGAAAGTTGTTGACAGATAGAACGTTTCAACGAACTTGGACAATGTGTTATTATGTTTAATATTTAAAGACGTGATATTAACTTATTAAGTTTATCCGTTATTTTTACTGCTATGCTGTTTGTCATTTGCGAGTCTCAAGAGACCTAACGGTGGAGAAAATAATACACAAATGCACCGTGTTCCGTTAACAGATGACGTCACAATAATGAAGTCATCATCCAAAAAAATTTACATATGTTTATAATTAAATTCCCTACAAAACGTATATTTCGTACTTTTTTTATTTCAAAAATTAGTGAAATGGCGCCATTTTGTAAACTTATTTATGGAACGACCCTCGTATAATATACCCGCAACTCCGCATTAGTCGAAATCGAAACTAGAAGTATAGTCTAATGATTCAATTGCAATAGCATTATTGCTTCTTTTGCTGTCGAAGACTTTTCTGACATGCATAGGCTTGTTGGCAATAACAGGCAAACATTGAAATGAGTTAATTACAGCTCGACACATTGAAATTAGTCATGACGTAAAAGCTCTTAACTATGAAAAGCAGCACTTGGACGTTTCTTCGTTAGTTAGATCGGCCGCTCGAGGTAGGTCTAAGTAGTTTTTAACGAAATACATGTACACATAACATTACACAACAAATGCAGTTCGTTCAGAAATAAAACGCGCCGAAATGTAGCATATACGTTCGTATCTGTTTCTGCAGCAGCTACACCCAGCGCGACAGTTCGTACATCGAATCATTCCGATTCACGACGCTCGGCGTAATGCTGAACGAAAGACGCAAATAGTAGTCAAACACGATCCAATAACAATACTGAAACATCGAGTTGTACGGCGACTCACGCTGACATGCGTTGTACTATAACCGGACGAACGATACTCGGTTACAGTGCACGAGATGTCGAGATCGTACTCTGAAACGAAAAAAAAGATCGTCATTAATCGGTCTATTGCCACTAGCAAGCTAGTTGTTCTATGTAATAAGCACGTGTGTGTGTGTGTGCAGCGTTAATATACGTATACGATACATTCATACGTATCAGTCGCGAAAGCGGCTTGCTGCGGCAGTTCGTCGACGAAAACAGATGATCGAAAATATTTGACTAGCGTGTGATAAATTACTGTAGAACTTGTCGATGAAGCGATGTTGCTAGCTAAAGCGCAGTCGGTGACTTGAAGACGAGGACGGTAGATGACGTCATGGTCTGTGATGGCTGCTGCTGCGGCTGCTGCTGGGGCGGTGGTGATGCCAGTGACGTCATGACATCAAAGTCTTGTGGGTCGACGCCGTCGTACGATGACGCAGCGTCTTGGTAGAGCCACTCAGCTTGATCTGTGGTGGTCGGTGACTGGGGCTCGCTAGTAGCGGCTGATGACGTCTCGTCGATGCTGATAGACCGCGAGGAGCGTCTGGCGTGCCACTGCAGCACTTCACTGCCGATCTGTGCCCGTGCTCGTGCTGCATCCTCCGGTGACGGCGGTGTCCGCTGTGTCACCGTGCTGCCGAGTGGAGGTGCCCGGCGCCGCGGCCGAGTCGTCGGCGCTGACTGCGGCGGTTGGGCGCTCGGAGGTCGACCGAAGGCGATCGGCGTGATGCCGGACGACTGAAGCTTGATGCGCTGCTCTGACTTGAACTCCTCGCTTGTACCAGGAGGCGGAGGCGTCTTCTCGCGCGGAGGCGTGAAGCGGATTTGCTGCCAACGACAAACCCGCAGCATCGTCATCGTCATTGTGTTCGTTCGTTTAGTCGGTGGCGTAGTAATGAGTTGTACAGGTTGTGCAGTGCATAAGGGCCCCCAGGCATTCAGAGACCGCCAAAGAGCCCCGACCGCTTAGGCCATATTTTTACGCTTCTGACAATACAAACCATAAAACTGCTGAAAATCCTGAAATAATATAATACACACATCACATGTGACGTATTTTTGTACTCTGTATAGCGCGGCCTATCTTCATTTTGTCATACGCCTAATTAGTCCGCACGGTGGGCATATGTTTTACCGCAGATGTTTTTTTTTCAAAGCGAGATTTCTGAGCTCTGTCGACCGATCGCCGTGAAATTTTGCAGCATGGTCGTAATTTGCCTGGGCTTTGTAAGGCAGGTGCAAAAATTTGGAGGCCCACCCCCCCCCTGGAAAAAAACTGAAACCAAAAACATGCAAAAATTTAGCGCGATTTCGGACATCTTCAAGATTGACCGCAAATATCTTCGAAACGGATGAAGACATAAAAAAGTGGAAAGGTAATATTTCCACAACGACTCCTCCCGCGTTCGGCTAAAAAGTCCGCTGAACTTTGACCCACTAACTACGAAGTTTAAAATGTGAGTTTGGACAGACCCAAATCGACTTTTTTGGAATGCCATGTATTAGGTCCCTGCTGCGTTGTAAACTTTCTACACGCGCTGAACTGAATGACCAAGTCTTGCTAGCGCACATGCACCCCATGCACTGGGCTAGCAAGACTTGGTCATTTAGTCTGTAGCGCGTGTAAAAATTTTACAGCGCAGCAGGGGCGAAATACATGGTCTTTCGAAAAGATCCCACCGGGGACGTTCATCCCAACAATTTTTTTGCAAGAGGACATTTAAATTGGCTAAAAGAAACTAAGCGTATCTGCGCCTATAACTTTGGCGGTAAAGGACGTAATCCCACAAAACTTTGCCGCGTGATATGCCGCGAAGCGGGCATGACAACGTGAATACAATATTTTTTGAGAAGAGGGGGAAGCACCCCAAAAATTTGGGAGGGCAAAAACGTCCAAAATTTGGCACGATTTCGGACAATTTTCGACTATGGCCGGGAATATCTCTGGAAGTAATGGAAATGTCCACAAGCGGTAAACGGCGTTAGGCCTATCAACTACGATTTCTCCCGCGTCGGACAAAAAATTCGGTGAACTTTGGTCCACTAACAACGACGGTTAGGGTGTGTATGTTGACCCACCCAATATCAACACTGCGCATTCTGCGTATGCTAATGCATTTGAACAGCACAGCTTCATTTGTGGTTCCCATTTAAAACAAAAAAACTAGAAATTTGGGACAAAGCCCAACGTGAATCCGCCCGGCATTAAAAGTCCTTTTGGAGGAGGGATTTAAGAAGTAAAGATTCCATTTGTAGCAAACTCACGTGGCCGGAACTCAAATGCATTAGCATACGCAAAACGCACAGTGTTGACATTGGGTACATCAATATTCACACTTTAACTGTCGTTGATAGTGGTCCAAAGTTCACCAAATTTTTGTCCGACGCAGGAAAAATCGTCGTAAATAACGCTATTTACCGCTGTAGTTATCTTTTTAGTTTCACAAATATTTCCGACCGTAGTCAAAAGTTGTCCAAAATCGTGCCAAAATTTAGACCTGTTTGTCCACCAAAATTTTTGAGGTGCTTGCCCCCCCCCAAAAAAATTGTACCGCGTTGTTTCGATTGCCTCGCGTATGTCACGTGGCAAAGTTTTATGGGGTTACGCCCTCTACCGCCAAAGTTATAGGTGCGGATATGCTAAATTTTGAGCTAATTTTTGACCCCCCATACGAAACCTTGTATAATAGTTCCGGTGGGGTGTACACTAGCAAGACTTGATCGTTCAGTCTATAGCGCGTGCACAAATTTCAAAGTGCTGCAGAAGCCGAAATACCCGGTATGGTTTTCTGAAAAAGTCCATACAGGTATGTCAAAACCCGCATCCCAAAATTGTAGTTAGTGAGCCAAAGCTCACCAGACTTTTCCCGCCGAAAGCGTAAAAAATCGCTGTGAAAATTTGATGGTACATTTCGGAGATATTTGCGGTCAAAATTTAAAGGTGTCCGAAATAGCGCCAAATTTTGCATTTTTTGGCCGCCAGATTTTCTTGGGGGAAAAGGCCTCTAAATTTATGGGCCGACTGCTAAGCTGTAAGCTTAAGGTCGGCCCTTTGTCGTGATTGTCGTCCGTCCGTTCGTTTGCCCTTCTGTCCGTCACGGATGTACTGTGTCTAAACGGTGCAAGATAGGGCCTAGGTTGCTACTAATAGGTAGTCCCATACTGGCTTTCAAATGACACTCACTATGGAATGGAATGTTTCAAGCTATAAGTAACCATATTTCGGAAACGGTGCGAGATAGGACCAAGGTTACTATTAATCACTAGTAGAAAGTGGCATACGCCCATTCAGATGACATAAAAATCATCAACCTTGGATGACATTTAAAATCAGTGACAACCAGTACGGTCGGTCCCACCCTAGCGACAGCTGGGCTTCTTGTTGTATCTGCATTATCAAGCCCTTTAGCGCAATCAAATTACGATTGTGGCAAAATTTTACGGCGATCTGCCGACGAGCTCGGAGATTTCGCTTTGAAAATCAAACATCTGCGGTAAAATATAAGCCCGCCGGGTTTTGGTCGGACTAATTAGGTGTATCAGATATGACAAACAAAATGAACATAAACCGCGCTACAGAGTACAAAAATACGTTACATTTGATGTGTGTGTGTTTCATTATTTTACGTTTTTCAGCAGTTAAATATTCATATAGTTTGTATTTTTAGAGGCGCAACAATACGGCCCAGGCGGCTGGGGAACCCTGAAAAACTGGAGCCCTTGTGCACTGCACAACCTGCACAACCTATTGCTAAGCCACTGCGTTTGAGTTCGAACCACGTGCTTTGCTACGAGATGAATTTCAATTGCCTAAATTTTCTCCCCAATCGGACTTAGGGTGCCGGACGTACTCACGTTGGGCTTTGCCCCAATTTTTTTTGTTTTAGTTTAGGCCCATCAGTAAAGCATTGCACAAGGGTCCCCTAGCTACGCCACTGCGTTTAGTAAATTGATTAACTAATACAACTTACTCAGCATAGCCTAAATGTAAAAAAATAAAAGTAAATACGCAGGTTAGCAACGTTACAAAATAAAAAGTAAGCCTACATTACACTAAAAACAAAAGTAATACCGATAATTTTCAGGCACACACGTGTATAAAACATCGTAAAAAAGTTAAAAAAAACTAATCAATCATTCTGCTTATTTAAACAATTCTCCTTTCTACAGTCGTTATAGTTACTTTGAATAGGCCTGCATTATTTAGCATAGGCCAGAAAGTGATGATTTTAATGATTTCATTTTATTATGAAAATGATTTGATTTAAAATTATTTGCAAAATAATTTCGATTTTGATGTCAAATCAATTTCCAAAACGAATTTTTGAATTTGATTTCAAAATATTCTAAAATGATTTACCCAACACTGATTACAAAATAGTAACATTTATAAAAAAATAATGGTAACAATTTTTACCAATCAAAAGTGTGCTTTACTTTAAGTTGTTTAGCGTAAGTGCAGTAAAAATCATGTGATCCGCATCGCCGTCCTAATCTAATCAACTGCTACTTGGATCGCGTCACGTCACAATCTGTTCAGACTTTTTCTAGCGAACAGACAAAACAGACAGACAGACATCAGTAAAACATAACCCCTTTCGTTTGGCAAAAGTAAAAAAATAGCATTTCTAATAAAAACAGAACAACTGCTAGTAATAACGCAGTTGCTGGTTGGCTGAGTTAGTCGTACCTCTGGAGTGGTGGTGTTGATTTGCTGCAGACCGTCATCTCGTTCCAGCCTGCCCCACATGGCACGCGTCCTCCTCGTCTGTCTGACCGGAATCACTTCCGGTTCGTAGTCTTCCTCGCGAGTAACGTCTTCACGTGTCACCGGCGTGTTCTCGAAGACACCCGATCCCTCCGATGTTGTCTCCCAGTCCGCCAGCCACGCCGGCTTCGTCGACGTCGACCTCTCGGCGTCGTACAAATCTTGCTGGGAGGTCCAGCGCTGCAGCATGCTCCGGGTCATTCCAGGCTGTGGCACGCCTTCGTCCACGTCCGTCCAGACCGACCTCACCACGCTTGGATCAACGGCTGCTGGTTCGTTTTCCAGCACCGCCGGGCCGTCAGCCAGGTCGATGGCAACCATGGCTGGCGGTCGTCGTGGTGATGTGTCAGCAGGCGATGCTGCCGTGTATTTCATGGTGATGTTGCGGATCTGTCCACGCTGTCCCATCGTCTCGCGCACTGGCTCCGAACTGCGGATCACTCCCGTCAGCGCCTGAGGCTCGTTCTCGAAGACCGCCGTCTCGTTTGGATCGACGTCGAGTTCCATGCGGAACGGCTGTTTGAATGTCATCGATGCGTCTTGTCGCGTCGACCACTGTGTCGCCAAGCTGCGCGTCAGACCGCGCTCGATGCTGAGTGATTCGTCGTCAGCTGGATCGTCCGCTCGCACCACGCCCTCCAGACGCTGAGGCTGGTTCTCCACCACTCCAGAGTCACCAGTGCTCCTCAAAGCAGCCATGTCTACCGTCTCGCGCGGCACTGTGGTCACATCCTGGTCGCGCGGAGCACTCCAAAAGCCTGCAAGGTCACGCGCGAATCCTCGCTTGAGCAGCACTTCAGCCTCCATGTCATCTTCCTCACGTATGACGTCAGTGCGTCGTGACGGCTGGTTCTCGACCACGCTCGGCTGACTGCTGGCGTCATCGTCGAAGAGTGGTACCAGCTGAGGCGGCTCTGGTCTGACAACTGTATCGTTGTTGATAGTCATCCACTGCGCACGCATCTGTTTTGTCTGACCTCTGGTCGGCAGCTCGTCAACACTTGCCTCGTCCTGTTCTCGCACTACATCTGATCGTCGCACAGGCTCGCTCTCCGCCACCTTGCCTTCTGCATGTATAGACAGCCAAGCCACGCGCGGAACTTATACAATACATCAGTCAGCGTTCGACATTCGCATTGCTTTCTATGCATCTTTAACATACCTTACCTATGCAAACTGCAGTGCCACACGCCAAACTTATACATTTAACCAGAAAGCAGTGTCGAAACAAAAGATACAGCGCCAGAAATCACAATGTGCTACTAACAGTTCGATGCGCTCGTCGGCGACTTATCTTGCAATTTTCAACGTAAACAGACCAGCAGTTAGTGCAAAAAGAGCAACTTGGTAACCTGCAGAAGCGAAAAGAATGTGCCATGCAGCGATAGGGCCGCAAGGTACGTTAAGGTAAAGCGTTACTGGCGTATAAAGATAACTCAGGAATTGCAATATACACCGTAGGCCATAACTTTGCTTTTGTCCATATCTTCGCCAATTATTGACCGATTTTTAAAATTCTTTCACTGGTACATTTTGTAAACAATTGGCAATAAAGTGATTATTGTATATCCCGCCACACGTTAACTGTGTCGCTACGCTACCTTGTGAAATACAAATGCAAGAAAAACTAGCAATTATAGACAGCAAGCGTGTTAGTGAACGAAATACACTTCCAGCCAAAAATGGAGTAAATGATCTGTACGATGCTGAACTTTGTTAGATCTGTGTTTTTAAATATCTGGCGTATTGAACGATATGTTTGTTTCTGGCTTTTGTGGTTTAGCAAGCCTACCATTTTATCCACAGTGATCACGTTCTCTTCAGTACATGTATGTTTCAGTCTGCTGGCTTAGGCCTAATGCCTTTGGTCAGTGCTGCGTGTTTCCCCAATCTCTTTTAGTAACATTCCCACTCTTTCCGCATTGCAGTTTATCTTAAAAAATTCTGCCAGTACTCTCCAAAAACTGTATTTTTGAACCGGTACAAGTTCTTTATCATAGTTTTGTCTCCACTGCTGAATGGCACATTACATCATCGGCATGTCGTCAGTGCATTAAAGATTATTATTTACGATAATATCATCTGCTTTTGTTTACAAACATCAGAAATGTATGTGTCACTAAACATAATTTAATTTTTGTATAAAAATTGATAAAAATTGTTTCAGAAGATGATTTTTTTCTGCATATATATTATAGTGATTTCAGTGATTTTTAAAAAGTTATGTTTCACATGGTAGTGTAGCAACGCATTTACGGTGTGGTGGGATCTATAATAATTACATTATCGCAAATTGTCTGCAGAGTGTGCTAGTGAAAGAATTTTGAAAATCGGTGAATAATTGGCGAAGATACGGACAAAAGTAAAGTGGCACGTTTTTTGGCCCACCCTGTACTTTTTACAGTTTACAGCAGCAGTTCAACTTTACGGCAATGACGACTACAGCAAAAGAATGTACATGCTCTCTTTTTGCTGTGACACGCGATAGAAGCAAGTGGCATTTAAACGAAAAATTTCCTAGACAGTAAGTTTACACTTAAAAGTAGATTTTAGTAAATTTTCACATATTGTTATTTGCAACGTTACTTCTGGACATTGTGTTTGGACAAAATCCGTGACACAGCATGTAAGAAGCTGCTATAAGCAAAAGCCTGCGCAAGCAATGTAATAGGCTAGAAAGTGCAACGTGTATCTACTAGTAAACAGATTAAATAAAGCGGGTTTTTAAGTTACTGAATAAGTAGTACTACAAAGGTATACCAGAACAGGCTTCATGCACGTTATGTAAACTTGTAAAGCGGTTACGTCAGTAAAAGTACGTAAACAGTTAAATACAACTAGCTGGTGGGTAACTTATCTTCGATGATAATCGACTTTCTCTGAGGTTTGTACTCCTCGGTGCCTTTCGTTTTCCACTGAGTCAGCAGAGTTCTGGTTGTTCCTCGTCTGATGGTTTCACCCTCAATGGAAATCTCTTCCGAGCGCACGACGTCTGTGCGTACCGTCGGCTCGTTCTCAGCAATCTGTCCTTCCACTTCAGCGACGACGATCGGCTTGCGTTCCGCCCTGAATTCCTCCTGACCCTTGTGTTTCCAGTGACTGACGAGCGACTTGGCCATACCTCTCTGGACCTGCTCGCCTTCGGCCGGACAGTCGTCCTCTCTCACGACGTCACCGCGAGCTATCGGCTCGTTCTCAGCGATCTTTCCTACTCCTTCGGCTACAACGATCGGCTTCTTTTCAATGACGAACTCTTCACTGCCTTTAACTGCCCACTGGCTGAGAAGATTCTTCGTCATGCCTCTGGACACGTTCTCGCCGGCAGTGTCGAGATCATCATGATGAATGACGTCATCGCGCCGGATTGGCTGGCTCTCAGCTACTTTGCCTTCTGCTTCAGCCAGAATAATCGGCTTGCGTTCCGCTTTGAACTCCTCGCTGCCTTTGTTGGACCACTGAGTCATCAGTGACTTGGCCATTCCTCTCTGGACCTGGTCTTGTTCTAGAAACACGTCGTCAGCGTGCACCACGTCACTTCTTCTCACGGGCTCGTTTTCAAGAATTCTACCTTCGTCTTCGGCGACGTTGATGACTCGGCGTTCGGTCTTGAACTCTTCCGTTCCTTTGCACTTCCACTGAGTCAGCAGCGACTTCGTCGTGCCGCTCTGCACGACGTCGATGTCTGCGTCGCAGTCGTCGTCCGCATGAACTACATCCATGCGACGTGTCGGCTCGCTCTCTAACACACGACCCTCGTCCTCGGCGATGACGACAGGACGCCGGCCACTGACTGGCTGATCGGTCGTCGGGTTGCTCCAGCGGCTGAGAAGAGACTTGGTCGTTCCTCTCTGAACGAACTCACCTTCTTTATGAATGTCGTCAGAATGCACTACGTCAGAGCGTCGTATTGGTTCGTTTTCGACCACTGTACCCATGTCCTCGGCGATGACGATAGGCAACTTTTCCGCGTGAAATTCCTCAAAACCTTTCGTCATCCACTGTGCACGGAGATTCTTGGTTATTCCGCGCTGTACTTGTCCGACGTCGTCGAGGTCGTCGCTGTGAATCACGTCAGAGCGTCTCACTGGCTCGTTCTCGGCCACCGTTCCCTCGCCCTCTGCTACCACAATCGGCGCTTTGTCAATTCGAAATTCTTCGGACCCTTTCGTCAACCACTGAGCTCGCAGATTTTTCGTAATTCCTCGTTGAACCTGATCCGTATCATCAACATAGTCACCGTGAACGACGTCCGAACGTGTGACTGGCTGATTTTCGGACACTGTCCCTTCGCTCTCGGCAATCACTATGGGCTTTTGTTCTTTCTGATACTGTTCAAAGCTCTTTGTCATCCACTGAGCCTTAAGATTTTTAGCAAGTCCTTTCTGCACTTGCTCGTTGGCTAGGTCATCGTAGTGAACTACGTCATAACGTCTGGCCGGTTCGTTTTCAGAAACTGTTCCTTTGTCTTCTGCAATTACAATTGGTGCTCGTTTTACCTGAAATGCTTCCGAACTTTTATTCATCCACTGAACCTTCAGATTCTTCGCAAATCCTTTCTGCACTTGCTCGCTGCTTTCCGCATCATCATAATGGACTACATCTGAACGTCTAGCCGGTTCGTTTTCGGAGACGGCTCCTTTATCTTCTGCAATTACAATCGGTGCTCGTTTTACTTGATATTCTTCCGCACCTTTACTTATCCACTGAGCTTTGAGATTTTTCGTAATTCCTTTCAGCACATGCTCGCTGTTTTCAGTATCATCGTAATGGACTACGTCAGAACGTCTGGCCGGTTCGTTTTCAGAAACTGTTCCTGTGTCTTCTGCAATTACAATTGGTGCTCGTTTTACCTGAAATTCTTCCGAACCTTTAGTCATCCACTGTGCTCTGCGATTCTTCGTAATTCCCTCCAGCACTTGGTCACTAGCATCAGCGTCGTCGGAATGTACGACGTCTGAACGTCTCACGGGTTCATTTTCTGAAACCGTTCCTTCACCTTCGTTGACTATAATGGGAGCTTTTTCTTGTCGAAATTCTTCAGAGCTCTTGTTCATCCATTGAGCCTTTAAGTTTTTCGTAATTCCCTTTTGAATTTGATCGTTGTCAACAAGATCATCCGAGCGGACTATGTCTGAACGTTTGACTGGCTCGTTTTCAGCGACAGTTCCTTCATCTTCTGCGATCACAATGGCTTTCTTCTCTGCGCGAAATTCTTCGGAACCCTTCGACATCCACCGAGCTCGGAGATTCCGAGTTATTCCACTTTGAACCTCTTCACCGGGTTCTACGTCGTCGTAATGCAGCACATCAGAACGCCTCACTGGATCATTTTCTGAAACTGTTCCTTCGCCCTCAGCTAAGATGATCGGTTGTTTTTCTTTCTGAAATTTCTCGGAACCTTTCGCCATCCACTGTTCCCTCAGAGTTTTGGTAAATCCCTTTTGAACTTTTTCGTCCTCAAGTTCAACGTTGTCGCCTCGAACAACATCTTCTCTTACCGTCGGTGTACTTTCCGCTACCGTTCCCTCGTCTTCTTCTATAATTATCCGCTTTTTCTCAACCTTTGCTTCTTCGTTTGGCTTATTTTTCCACTGCGTCAGCAATGACTTAGTGTATCCCTTCAGTATCACTTCGCCTTCCGACGGTATGTCGTCTGCTCGAACGATATCTTTGCGTTTTTCTGGCTCGCTTTCGGAAACTCGTCCCTCGTCTTCGGCGAGGATTATTGGCTTCCGCTCTGCCTTGAATTCTTCGGAGCCTTTGCTCTTCCACTGGTGGAGCAGTAACTTTGTCATGCCGCGCTCGACTGCCGTCTCACTGACATCTTCCGCGCGCACGACGTCTGTCCGTTTTGTCGGCTCGTTCTCCGATACACAGTCCTCAGCCTCCGCCAAAATTATTGGCCGTTTTTCTGCCTGAAATTCCTCGGTTCCTTTGACTTTCCACTGAGCCAGTAGCGACTTTGTCGTACCCCTTTGTACTTGTTCTTCCTCTGGTTCAGCGTCGGTTTCTCTCGTTATGTCCAGTCGAGCAGTCGGCTGGTTTTCCGATACTGTTCCTTCAGCTTCAGCCAGAACAATCGGTCTTTTGACTGCCTTGAATTCCTCTGACGCCTTGTTCTGCCACTGAGCGCGGAGGTTTCTAGCGGTGCCGCGCAGTATCTGCTCGGTGTCGATGCTGTTTAAATCTTCTCGAACGACGTCATCTCGTCGCTGTGACGGCTCGCTCTCGGCAACTGTTCCTTCCGCTTCGTTCAAAATGATCGGTTTTCTCTCCAGCTGGACTTTTTCCGAGCCTTTGTTTTTCCACTGACTGAGCAGTGACTTGGTGATGCCAGACTGCACGTCAGCTCGGTCTTCGACAAATTCGTCCGAGTGAACGACGTCTGTGCGACGAACAGGCTCGCTCTCCGCCACTGTTCCCTCTCCCTCGTCCAGGATAATCGGAGTCCGACTTTTCCGCGAGTCGTCGCTGCTGCTTCCCATGCTTTTCCACTGGCTGAGTAGCGATCTCGTTATGCCGCGTTGGATCTGTTCGCCTTTGGCTGACGCCGCGTCATTCTCTCGGATCACATCACTGCGTCGGACTGGCTCATTTTCAGCTATTTGACCTTCGCTTTCTGCCACAACGATCGGCGTTTTTTCACTAACTGTTTGCTCACAACCAATTGTTTTCCACTGCCCCAGCAGCGATTTCGTCGTGCCTCTCTGAATGACTTCACCCTCGGTGTCGTCGTCGGCGTGAACGACATCCGAGCGTCTCACTGGATCGTTCTCTGACACGCAGTTTTCTGCCTCGGTGACGTTAATCGTTTGCCTCGTTATCTGAAATTCTTCACTGCTTTTGGTCTTCCATTCGCTCAGCAGTGCTTTGGCTATGCCTCGCATCGCCTGTTCACCGTCGTCGACAAGGTCGTCGGCGTGAACGACGTCTGACCGTCGCACTGGCTCGTTCTCTGAGACCGAGCCCTCGCCCTCAGCCACACTGATCACTCGTCGGACGGATGTGCGTGGTTGATCGCCGCTGCCTTTGTTCTGCCACTGACTCAGCAGTGATTTGGTCATGCCTCGCTGGATCTGCTCGCTGTCGTCCGTCACGTCGGTCTCTCTGATCACGCCTTCGATCTTCGTCGGTTCGTTCTCGAACACACCCGAGCCGGGCGTCACTTCGTACGTCGGCTTCTTCATCGGTCCGTTCGCCGGTCGCCCTGGCTCATCCTTCTCGATGTTGCTGAACTGTCCGAGCAGTGACTTCGTTATTCCGCACTGGATTCGTTCTTCGCGTATATTGTCGACGGCCCGGACCACTCCGTCCAGTATCTCCGGCTGGCTTTCGAAAATCCCTGATCCTGGCGCGGCGTCGTATGCCAGTCGGAACGCCGGTTTGTCGATCTTAGTGTTGTCGTCCATGCCGATGCGCGTCCACTGGCTCAGCATGGAGCTGGTAATTCCTCGCTGGATGTCTTCTCCTGCCGTAGGACGGTCGATCGCTCGTACAACTCCCTCCAGCTCGGTCGGCCTGCTCTCGTAGACGCCCCACTCCGGCAGCGACTCGTAGATTCGAACCTTCGTCGCCTCGCCGCTACTGCGCTCGCCAATCTTCCCAGATTCAAACAGACTTCGCACGGACTTGGTGATCTCTGGCAACGACTCTATCTCAGCGAGTTTCTGTTCGTCTTTGAGTGCGGCGGCGGCTTGCGCCTCCTGCTCGACGGCACTCAGGTACTGAGACTTGGTGTCCACTCCCATGCACATGAACACCATCTGCAGCTGTAACACACACACACACACCCTCACACAACACACAACAGGCACAGCCGTATTTTCGGCAGCTTAAAGCTTAACCGACGACGACGTAGACCTAATCATTTGTAATGTAACGTCACCACGCCACGTGACGGCTGCCGGCCCCTGCTCCGAGTCAGTATCAGCCTCCACTCCACCTTGATCTCCCCCGTTTTGATGGACTGATGCCGGACCCCGCGAGTGACCATCGTCCTCCGTGTCATGGTCGGCATGCTGCGGTGAAATATGAGATTCGACTCGTCTTCTCAGGATTCTTGGGCCGGGTGGACTATGCGTCGAACACCCTGCATCACCGTCGCGTTCTCCATGACTAGGCTGCGACAGGATGGACGAATAACCCGTGGCCATTGGTGTCGGCTTTGATGCTATTATTTATGTGACTTAACTGTTTTATTGATTGATTTATTTTATTTACTTGTTTATTTATTTATTTGTTTTATTGAAGGAACGACAAAACATGATAATATGGAGTAATAAAGAAATTATAATTGGTGGCAATGTTAAAACATAACAAGAAGCGCTGCAGATTAAACCAGTGTTATATTCCAAATCAAAAAAACTAAACTAAACACCGCTGGCAATATGGCCAAAAAACGCGGAAAAATTACCGCAATTAAACCTGCCCGGACATGCCCAGCCAACCCCCGGCCTAGGGCTCATAGCAAGGTTAGTGCCATACTGACCTTGTCCTGGTCTGCCACCAATATATCCAGCGGCCATCACAAGCTTTCTTTTATAGCCTTCTGAGGAGGGGCGTGGCCTAGCACACTTCCCGGCGTGAAGAGTAGGGAAGAACAATCTTCCCTGCATGAAGAATACGGAAGAGTGGTCTTCCCTGCATGAAAGATATGGAAGAATAGTCTTCCCTGCATAACGAATAGAGAAGAACAATCTTCCCTGCATGAAGAATACGGAAGAGTGACCTTCCCTGCATGAAAGATATAATTTTAATAGAATTCAAATAGTACTGCCAACGGTGCAAGAAAAAGTGCTAAAGTCCGTAATCAAAAAAAAATCTCTTCAGTAAGTCGTTGTTCGAACAAACGTTTATAAGCGTTTTTATTATTCTTAAGTCTTATTAAGTCTTGTAAAAATAAAAACTTTTTTTTATTTATTTAACGTGCTAGAAGGTCAGTGCGAAAATAGCAGAGATGTAGTACTTGATACTTGTACTTGTACTTGAGGTTCAGGTACTTGTTGATATGTGACAAGTACTTTGTTTTTATTTTCTAATACGCAAACAATATGCTTTGTGATTGAATGCAGTGGCCGAAGCTGTCCAGAAAATTGTGGAAAAATAAACGTGGAAATAGGGAACATTGCAGTGAAATCCTTTACTAACGGATAATTAATTAGACTTATTTAGTGATCTGTGTTTGCTAATAACTGCTATTTGGTTGGACCCCTCAGCTTTAGCTGTACAGTGTGAAAGACCACTTTTTATTATAATTTAAAAAAGGGTGATTAAATTTTAATAATTTTTTGGTACAAATATTCCTGACATAACAGGCCATCAAAACCTCACTCAACGTCTGCTTCTGCATTACCTGCAAAAATCAAAACAGGCGATATATGCAATAAAATCAACAAAAACTTTTAACAAACATCTCTCTGGATCTGTGGCTCTCAGCAGCCAATCGATTACAAAGTTTGACAGTCGTGCCACAATGTGTCTGGACTGTTAATGAAATCAAAAAGTGACTGGTGAAGTCTGGATTGGTCTGCAGCAAAACATTATCGACAATGCTATCAACGAATAGAGAACGTGTCTCGATGCCTGTGTTTATTGTAATAGACCAACATTTTTAGCCGACCGTATTTTAGTAACGGTCGAGCTACTGGCATGAGTTGTCGTAGGTTACTATTAATCACTAACAGGAAATGGCATACGCTCTGTCAGATTAGATAAAAATCATTCACCTTGGATGACCTTGAAGGCAGTTACGCGCTATTGCCGCTAAACGGTGCGCTAAGTTGCTATTGATCACTAATAGCAAGTCGCATATTGGCTTTCAAATGACATGAAAAGCATTCACCTTGAATGATTTTGAAGGTTGATACTACAGCAGGAACTGTAACTTAGGCGTTTTTATTGTGAAAAATATTTAAAAGACCTGCGTCCGATATTTTCCTTGTTCATTTATACCCCGTTTACACAATCCAGCAAACGTCCAGCAGACATATAGCTGGATCCTCCATTATAACATATAGCAGCAAACGTCCAGCAAATTTCAAGCAAACGTCCAGCAATTAGCATGTGTATTTTGAATACATTTGCTGCACGCTTGCTGGACGTTTGCTAGATCGTGTAAACGGGGTATTACTCTGTAGCTGTTAATATCACCTGGCGAAATGACCACCTGCATGAACACCTAGCTATTTATATCGTTTGGCGAAATGACCACGTGCGACATCTGTTATACTAGCGTTCATCGTAGCTTTTGAGACAGCGTTTTCTTATCATAGTGTGCATGGAACTGTCTCATCTCTGACAAATCGCTTTCTCTCCGTGACTGGAATTCGGACGCTAGGCTTCGGAAGTAGGCGGTACGGTCGGCTTTTCCTAACGATAGCTGAGCTTCTTGTCTGTATAGACAGTTGAAAAATGGAGAGTTGGACAACCTATCCGCCAAATTGATGAAAATGTGGACAAAATGTACATGTGTTTGTGTGTGATTGTGATTAGGCCCCTACGGTAAGTGATAATAGTGCTTTTTATAAAAATGCAACATTTTGTTGGTTCTTTTCCCCCAGATAATGCAGTAGCAAACATTGGGTAGGTAAGAAACCGAACAATCATTTGATAGCCATTAGCCAGTAGCGTCAGGAATATTTGTATCAAAAATTATTAAAACTGGGTTACTTTTTTCAATATGTGATATAAAAATGGCATTTATATGCCACTCGATGTAGTGGGCATTAGCTATAGTGAGTACTTGAATTGTACTTGATAGTTAAGTCTTAAGTACTTGTACTTATACTTGTGACTTCGATACTTGCAACATCTCTGGAAAATAGTGGTAATTAGAAACAATTATACAAAAATCACGTATATTAATACTATACAGCCATACGACAGTACTGAAACTTACGACATAATGCACCGAATACGGAACATAAAACTGTTTACACCAGATAAAACAAGAGAAGCTCAGCTAACGCAAACGAAAACGCGCAACAGCGGTGCATGTTTGAAAGCCCAGTAAAACAAAATCAGTCGACATAGGGCGCCAGACGATTGGCGGCTAATTACCTACAGTGTTTTACTTGATGACGATGATGATGAAGGACAAATTAACTTTAGCGTGACGTTAAGTCCTAAGACTACAAGGACACGTAACAATAAGCCTAAACAGTGAAGTCACGTAATAGTAGTCAGTGTAATGAGACGTTGTTAGTCACGACTGTAAGACCAGGCAAAAAGTTCGGTTTTCAGTCTGCTTCGGAAAACTTGCAACAACGGAGACGACCGGACCGACTCCGGCAGACTGTTCCAGACCGATGCAGCAGTCGCTGGAAAGGTGCGGTCGCCAATGGTAGAACGCACAGTGCGTGGAACGACCAGCGCTGATGTAGTCG
>Ga0056128_1004491_pt1 | contig 17460 bp, 7 predicted proteins | sample WorMetLIZISLAND2_FD_71113 | JGI IMG/M metagenome (GOLD analysis project Ga0056128, IMG submission 71113) | Marine gutless worms symbiont microbial communities from Max Planck institute for Marine Microbiology, Germany - Olavius geniculatus... ... | reverse complement strand
GAATGCCCGTAGCCTGCGTGAGTCTTCCTTCAACAGTGTCCAGGTTTCAGCACCATGGAGGCCTACTGCCAAAACACATGTAGTGTAAATCCTCAGCTTAGTAGCAAGGCTCAGCCGAGTCTGGTGCCAAATTCGCACTCAGTCCAACTGGCCCATCACCGATGATGCGAGGCCGATTCATCGAAGAATGTCAGTGTTGGAGTATCCAGCATAGACATAGACTGCCTCGAACAAATTCAGAGAAGAGCGACAAAACTTGTTAAAGGGCTCAAGAAATGGACATATGAAGATAGACTGAAACATCTGGGGCTACAGTCACTGAAAAAACGAAGACTACATGGAGACCTAATTGAAGTGTATAAAATACTCAACGGGAAGGAAAAGTACGTAGACACAGCCAAATTCTTCCAGCTTGCCTCAGACACACATGGACTAAGAGGACATTCACAGAAGCTTTTTAAGCCAAGATGCAGAACGACAGTTCAGAAGACATTTTTCTCAAACAGAATAATTGACGAATGGAACAGACTGCCACAGTACGTAATCGACTCGACATCAGCTAGCGCAAAATTCTACATCAACAATGCACCATTTATTTTGCAGTCAAAATGCCAAATTTCGGTTAAATCTGCCAAAGCAAACAATAGCAATAACATTGTTCGAAATTGTACTCAACACCAACAGTATACCGGTACAATAAGGCCATAATTAGTTTTTTTAATTACCGATTAAATCACCATAAATTTCTTGGTGATGTCTAAAATCTGCAACATACAAAAATGTAATTTAAGTTAATTTTATATAACATGTTTTATAATCTGTAATATAATTTGGCTAATAAGGCATTTTAAGCTTATACGCTTACCCATTGCCATGATACACTCGTCTGCAAGTCCTCAAGTAAGGAAGGTCGTATCAAACCTTATGCAGACTATGCCTAACCAACAGATAGAATAGATAATACAGTATATAGGCCTACGCTTTATGAATAACACTGCACAAAATTACCTGCAAATAAAGTCCCGCAATCAAACTACAACGCTCTTTTCCAATCCTGTATGTTAAGATCAGCCTTCACAGTTCACACAATTTTTTTCTGGATTTTCACATGTTGGAAAGTCCTATTAGTACAACTAACCATTTAATGTGCAACTAACCCACGGGGAAATTCCGTGGTTTTCTGAATTGGCGCATGACGTCAGCCAATCAGCTTCAGTTTTTCTATGCCGTAACCATGCCGTAACCAACGACGCAGCAACAACTAGCCGATATTCAGCGTATCTGTTGAATGCGCAGCGTTTCTTTGGTCATCCATCACGTTTTGTACAATCGTCAGTTTACCCCATGTTAAGCATTGTTGCCGGTTGTATTTGTCCGCTTTCCCTGTCTTTTTATCGCTGCCCTCTCTCCCGGCAGACGAGCTACGCCAGAGTAACTGCATGTAAACACTATGCAGGCTTGTATTTTATATGAAATTTCCCATCCATATCCATATCCACAGACGCCTATCCTGCGTATTTGTAGCCCCTAATTTTTTTCGCAAAATAGAACGGTGCAATAGCGTCCATCCCCTCCCCCCAAAAAAATCATGACACAAATACTTTTTTCTTAAAATATACATCGTTAAAAATAAATAAAAGTAGAAAATACATATTTATAGATTGAAATGTAATTTTAGTTCAGCATTTTTCATTTTTTGTGAGAATCTAAATAATTTTATTGTCCCTGCTTTTGCCAACCGTTGGGTCGAGCCTAAGTTGGGTACAACAGCATCGTCTGTCTGTTCGTAACGCATGTACTGTGGCTAAACGGTAGATCGTAAGGGTCGGCTATGGTACCGTTGGATAGATAGGGCGATGGGGACTTCCAGGCTGTCAAAAGTAAACATGTTTTTATCTGCAGCGGTTTGGTCGCAATTTTGAATGTAATGTTTCTGTCTGTAGATGTCACTTTACGTGTGCCGAATTACCCTATCGTGTCTTGATGTTGATTCTAGCGTTCGATATAGCAGCGCCACTCTGGGAAATGACTTCGTGACCCGAAGTCAGACGCTAGCCTTGGGCTAGCCTATTGGCCTAAGTGGTACGATCGGCCCACCCCAGCAACAGCTGGGATTCTTTTTTGCCAAGACGCAGGTTGCATTCATGTAGGCCTACAGGCCACAGGGTGGAATGGACGCTTTTGGAGGACACTTGGTTTGTGCTTACTACTAGCATTAAATATGTTAGTAAGCAAAAACGTTTGTCATTTTAATTGTTACCATTTGATAACAAAATTTAAAAAATAGGCCTAAACTCCCAAATGGATAAACCCTTTGATGCCCAATCAACAGTATTAAAGCACCAAAAATTAAGATCTGTTGCTGTTATAGTGCTAATAAATTAATTCAGGCTAATTAAATAATGACGTGCTGATGTCATTATTCAATAAATAAACGACAAAATGAAGAGTAAGAACGACAGACAGGGAAATATTTTAGACAAACAAAGCATATAAGTATTCAGTATACTAAGCAGGCGCGCCAGCATAATATCCATGAATATATCCACAGGATGACTTAAGTCTGATATCCACACATGGATATATCCATGGATATCCATATCCACGGCAAGCCTGTACAATATGTTGTTCACTCGACCGCCACAATGTCTTTGTATCAAAATGATTGAGCCGATAGCATAACCTTAAACGTTTTATCGCGTTTTAATATGGGCATATGTTCAAACCGACTGAACTGAACTGAAATACGACGTGCACGCAGGATAGAGACTTTTCCACCGGTGAAAATTTTCACAGGTGGAAAAAGTCTCTGTTCTGCGTGCACGTCGTTTCGGTTCAGTTCAGTTCAGTTCTCTCGCTTTGTACACTCCAAATCGTGGTAAAATTTAGGTGCGGTCGGTAACGGTCAGCGAAGCGCTATAGCCTATTCGTAGAGGATATTTAAATTTGCAATTTTCGGCCAATCTGCTGATAGCTACAATTATTGTAGCCGAGAGCTACAATGTTACTAAGCATCATCATCATCATCATCATCATGACGCGTAGACAGCATGAGGTCCGTTGCGACGACTCCCCACGATGTCCACATTCCTCTGCACTCTGCCACATTCTGTCTCCAGCTGCAGACCAGTGTTCCATTACCGATCTGCTGTAGACCTATTCATATTTTACAAGGACGCCCATGATGTCTTCGCCAGTTTACATTACAAGTTAAATATGACAGCCAAGTTACAAGTACAGAAATAATAAAGCAGCAGAAAACACAGTGCTTAAAAATAAGTTACAGATATAGGCCCCTATTCGTAGTTACTAGGCAAAAAGCACACACAAATCAGACACAAAAGAAAGTAGGCAAACATTAAAAAAATTTCAAAAAAACAATTACACTTTTAGTGAAATTACTATAAGTAAAACACATACACGAAAAAATTTTCACTGCTTCATGAAACAACGCAACTAGATCAAACCACTTTTATGAGATAAGCTTCATACTCTGACTGAAATAATTGAATGACTAATTAATAATAATTGATCGGTCGATTCATTCATTCATTAATTAAACATTTTTATCTCAAGTACCACAGACGTTAAAACATTAATTTGCAAATAAAAAAATAAAAACATGTTTTTTCACTTTTATAAAAAACATAGAAAAACATACATAAAAACATTTAACTACATTTAGCACAATAAATCTTAAAACATAAACTTACCATCTGTGAAGACAAAAGACCGGAATGTACTGAATGTTATTATGTAATCGTGATTATGGTACAGACTAAACGCAATTTGCCCATGAGAAATGCATCATATTTGTAATTTTGTATGTTTATGTTTTAATAAGAACAAAAACATGACATTAAAAATAAAACAAAAAAAACAAAAAATATTTTTTAAAAACCAAAAAAATGTTTGTTTAAACTTTTATTTAAAAACATAAAAATGTTTTTACATGAATGTCAAATACCAAATATTACACATTTGACTGACCCGGTTACATAGGCTTACACAGAACATTAGCTAAATGTTTTACACATTTTTTATAAGTGTTATATCACAGGTGCCTAAACCGTGTCTTAAATACTTGAAAGACCACTCAATACTGCCTTTAAGGCTAAAATTTTGTACAGTGCACGCATTCAAGCTCATCGCAATTTCATTGCTGCAGTAGGCTACATCAGCCAATTTCGAGACATCGCAGTAGTACAGTTAGGCCCAGAGTAGTAGACCTAGTAGGCCTATACAACAGTAGTTGACTAATTGCAACACTCAGGATTGGTTCAGCTAACGAGAACATCTGTGATAAATAGAGTTAAAGCTACGGGAAAATGCAGGCTTTATAAACACTGAACTTTAATGAAAACGAAAAATTTGCAGACTCAGTGCCATCAGTTTCATTGTTATTATTAATAATTGAGTTTAGTTAAGGTTCGTTCTTTTATAACTGTGCTACCATTGTATTATCGTGAATAAAGTTGTATATATATTGTGCGGCTGTGCACAACTGCATTCTTAATTTCGACCTTTGATCTACTGAGCTAAAAGAAATGGCACACTGATTATTCTTGCCCCGGGGATCATTTACGCCGAATTGGTTTCTCTACACCTTCATGTTTTCGAGTTAGAAGCCAGTACGAAACAGACGGACAGAGATGCGGACAAACGGATGGACCCGTAATGCGGCTTATAATACAGCAGCCGCATAATATACGAGGCTACATGGATAGGCGGTGATCAAAGTAGACGTTTGTTGAACATTATCTGTTGTCATCTGCAGTCTTAACCATATACTCGACACGGTGACCCAACAGCTACAATGGCACACGTTCACAGTTACACAGAGCATGACATAAAATTTTATGTAAAACTACTGCATGCTTCTAGTAGCAATAGGCCCATGTCGCCCCCCGTGTCGGCAGCGTTAGTGGCCTGAAATATTTCAGCAAATTAGGCTTAAGCAGCGACCCAGCGTAGACCTATACTGTAGGAGGGTGACTGAGCTGTTAAGAACTGTTATAATTTTAACTATTAATTTGATTTATCTACAGATTTGTCTACAAAAATGCAGATTACTAACTGTCGTACATTGATAACTTTATCAAATACTTTTTTAGATTAATCAACTGACCACATCAGTGATAAATTTGAAATACACTAAACGTCACATCTTAAGCTCGTCCTATATTAGTCACCTTAAGAACGTACTGAAAAAGTTACATTAAGGTGACGTTGTAACTCTAAAGCAGACCATATTTTACAAGGTATAATGCAACGAAGCTTCTAGGGACGTGATGTACCATGAGATCTTGGATGATCACATACTTGCAAATACACTGTGTCCGGAAAAAAGTAACCTCCTAGATATCGTGCAATAGATACGTCAAATCTAAATAAATCTGAATGAAATTTTTACGCTAATCTCCAATAAATTGCTGAAGCGATCACCAAATTTCTTTTAAAAAATTATTTCCTATCGGAGTTATAATTATATTGTTGAATATCGATAACAAAATATCTCTGTTACCCAAATGGCGTTACATACTGCAGTCGCTCGATCGGAAGTGACGTTTGTTGACTCAATTATAATAACTCAAACAATACCAAAATGGTATTTTCTGCAAAGGATCGTGTTTAATTAAGCTGTTAAGACGAGAAAAAGTGTGGTTTTAAAACGTATAGCGGAGTTTCCAAACAAACCGTGGACACCGTCAGGTTTAAACAAACGGTTGTTTAATACTGGGTACTATACGTTTTAGGGTGACCTCACAAAAGCCGCTGTTACTATTGTTTGCGTGGCGGATTTAACTAAAATTTTGCAGTTTAATTGCCAATAGGTAATGCATTGTTGAAGCAAAATTTGGCCATGATCAGATGTTGTTTGTTGAAGCTACGCAAATGTACAGACGGGTTTTGTGGTTTTCTTATGTAACGCCTTATTGATAACGGAAATATTGTTATATATATTTAACAACTAATAACGCTGATAAAAATAATATTTTTCAACGAAATTTGGTAATCGCTTCAGCATTTTATTGAGGAATAAGCGTGCAAAATTTTATTCGGATTCGTTCAGATTTGGCATTTCTATTGTACGATGTTTAGGGGGTTACTTTTTCTGGACACAGTGTATATTGCACAATATATTGGCAAAACATTGAAAACAGGTCAGGGCGAAGAACAAAAACTTTGAGGTTTACTTTTTCTTGGGTCAGTCAGTGTTATTAGTCGCTTATTTTCAGCGCAAGTAGTCTTTGTGGACAAGAAGCAGTATCAGCATATGTTTACAGAAGAACGGGAACCCCGACCACACACTGTCAAGCATATCGTAGCTTTAGTGGCATCAGTGGCGACGTTCTGGGGATATCGTGACATTCATGGGGTGAAAATCGTGACATCCTAAAAATGTAATTCAGAAAATTTGTGTGAGAAAGATGCTGCAGTTCAATTAGCGTAATTAAAGTTATCACTTTTGCGGCTATCGAAAAAACGTTTTTAACTAATTAATATTTGACGAAGTTATAAATGTATAGAAAATTAAAGGCTTATTTTTATGGACCACCCTGTATATCAAATGCAGTGCAATTAATTACTTACAGCACAAGCGACACATCCTTGGACAAGCGTCTAAGACGAACTGGTAGCGTGGACGACACTGGTAGCTGCGCCACATTCGGTTACAGCGCGGGTCGTTGTCACTGCACAAAGCTTTGCACAAACATAGGCCTACTGCACGCATACGGTGTATAATTACATATAATTACACCGTGTCCGGTAAAAGAACATCCCCGACATTTTTGAAGAAGGATTATCAGATTGTAGTCATTTTTGATACAAATATTTTTGACACAATTGGCCATCAAACGATTGTCTAAATTTCTACCGCCCCCTTTGTCTGCTTCTGTACTACCTGGGGAAACAAAACCAACGAAATATTGCATTTTTATTCTATTTTACCTGTTCTGGTTTTCCCAGGTAGTGCGGAAGCAGACATTTGGTAAGTGGAAAATTAAGTGGTCGTTTTATGGCTAATCGTTTCCGAAGTATTTGAACCAATGCATATGAAAATTAGATATCCCTTCTTCAGGTGACATTCGATAGTGTTTGGGATGTTTTTTCCAGACACGGTGTATAGGGCCTAAATCTCTATACAGTGTAACCTACCATCTGCCTAAATGATAGGCCGTAAACGTTGCAACTTGACTGCTATAGTCCTACATTCTGTTAGAAGTTGTGACAATAAAATTCTACAAGTATTTAGGACGGCTAGTCTTCTAAGGGCCACTCTAAAATGTAATACGTCATATTTAACCCCAAACGGTTTTTTCTGCTGTTTTCTGTTGGTGATTCATATCGTTATCAAATTAAATGTGAAAGTTTTTTTCACCGTAATATTTTTGTCATTGAAAAAACAACACACGTAAACAACAAATTGCTGTATAATTTAATAATGTATATTATTACAATATATAGAATCAAACTGATTAATATGTAGATCAGAACTAATACCGGAACAGTCAACTCCCATTGATCCGTCCTGACAGAGACACCTGCAATCTGACGTCTGTATTCCACAATTCTGACAAGTCGCTTTGCACACTGCAACATTAAATTGCATAAAATAAATTCAAATTAGATTAAGCTTCTTAATGACAAACAAAATGGAAATAAATTAATTTTTTTACGGATAGCAGAACGATTTATGATTATCTACACTGTGTCTCAAAAAACATCCCGGACATTTTCAACTGCAACTTGAAAATCGATTATCAGATTTTGATAATTTTTGGTAAAAATATTTCTGACACAACTTGCAATCAAACGAACGTTTAGTTTCCCACTTCACCTAATGTTTGTCTCTGCACTACCTGGGGAAAACACAACCAGCGAAATATCACTTTTTTATCCAATGCGATAAGATTGCTTAATTAACATAACACGTAAAAACACATTTTGTTCACATTTCTGACACTGTGGCTGACAATTCATCCAGTTATCTATTTTTAACTGCTTGTAATAAAATTGCTTAAAGTGTTGGCCAACTATGCGAACACAAACAAGGAGACACTTTCTCCATTCATTGACAACAGTATCGATAAAGTACTGCTCCAGACCAATCCAGACTGTACCAGTCGCTTCTTGACTTCACAAACATTTCTAAACTTTATCTGGTAGAACTGACAGACAAACTGACTGTTGGGGCCCACAGATTCGGAGAGATGGAATTTATCGACTTTTTTCATTCATTTTAACACGTATTATGCTTGGTCTGATTTCCCCAGGTAGTGCAAAAGCAGTCGTTGAGTGAGATAAAAACTAAAACACTTATTTAATAGCCAGTTGTGTCGAAAATATTTCTGCCCAAAATTACTAAAATCTGCTAATCTTTCTTTAAGTTATGATCAATAATGTTGGGGATGCTTTTTCAGGTTTTCTTTTATTTCAACACATATTTCGCTTGATCTGACTTCCCTAGGTAGTGCAGAAGCATAAATTCGGTGATATGGGAAACTAAACGGTCGTTTGATGGAAGTTGTGTCAAAAATATTCGTACCAAAAATGATCAAAATCTGATAATTGGTTTTAAAGTTACAGTCAAAAAAGTCAAGGGATGTTTTTTTGAGACACAGTGTATTTGTACTCCGTTGTACACCTGCCCCTGTATCAATTGCGTGACTCAAAAAACGTCCCGCTTTTTAATTGTCCACATCTTTTACAAACATTAACCGATTTTAAAAATTTTTTCACTGCCACACTTCTCGGACAATTGGCAGCAAAGTAATTATTGAATAACCCACCACACCGTAACTGCGTCGCTATACTACCTTGTGAAATATAAATGCAAAAATAAACTAACAATATAGACAACAGGCGTGTTAGAATATGAACGACACTTTACATCAAAATCGCGACGAATGATCTGTACGGTGATATACTGTATTACTTTTAGATCCGTCTTTGTGGATATTTAGCGTGTTGAACGGTGTGTTTGTTTCTGGCCTTCGTGGTTTACTTGGCCTATCAGTTCATCCGCAGTGGGCCCATTTTCTTCAGTACCGGTGGGAAATTCCACGCACCGCAAAATAATTCCCACATGCAGCAGTACGGGTTAGGGTTAAGATTAGGGCTAGGATTATGGTTATGGTTATGGTTAGGGTTAGGGTTAGTTGCATTATGAAAATATGGAAGTGGGAAGAATTTTCCAGGTGCGACAAATTTTCCAAGACACCGGCATGCTTCAGTCTGGTGTTTTGATGGTGTTCTGATGCCTTTGGTCGGTGCTTCCTGTTTTCTAAATCTTTTCAGTCATGTGTCTAGTTAGTGTAGCGACGCAGTTATATGGGATGTTTAATAACCACACTACTGCTACTTGTCCACAGAATTTATCAATAAAAATAGCAAAACTCTCTGTAGATAATTATTAGTATCACTCGAAAAATATATCAAAGATAAATGCCAAACGGGGATATTATGCGAGGTTGGATTTGCGCACATTAGAATTGACAGTCTTACAAATTTACGTGTACGAAATTAACTCGAATTCGGCTTTATTCTGAACTACCCACTAATCGATAGTCGATACAGAAGCAAGCACATGTATACGAACCGCAGTTTGCGGCAGGAGAACTGCACGAACCTGGAACAAACACAGATACTGATTAGTGTCAATTTTCTACAAAAAGAAATAGACAGCACAGTTAGTGAGCATGCGTTAAAATTGGTGGTTCCAGCAGGGCTACCAGCCTTCTTCGCTTCGTTGAAATAAGCGTAAGTGCACAAGAGGTGACTGACTGAGCCTAAAATGACGCGCTTTAACTGTCAAATTGAGTCGCGTCGCAGGTGCGAACTGAACTGACGACGCAACACAACTCAACGGGCCGTGACCTATTTTCCAACAATGATGTCACTGTATTGCTTCAATACATGTACTCATTAAACAGTTAAAATAGAAAACTGGATCATGACAGTGTTCGCAGTCGTCGGCAAATCAATTCACACATGCGACACCGCGACGCGACTCAACCAGACTTCTATGTACGATTGTTATATTTAATAAATATATAATAGATAAGACTTACCATCGCAGAGTCCGTCGTTGCAGTAGAATTGTCCACGATCGCACTGGGAACACGCAAAACGTCCGGATAAGTACGGCTTCTGCCGGAGAAAGTTTCCACTGCGTTTCACAGCAAAGGAAAGTATTGTAGTAATACAATAAAAACAAACTATAAATGTAAGCTAAGTCGCCGTTTGCATGCCAGTATTGTACGAGTTAACTGTGTACCGATTTTGTACTTCGTCAAAATATTTACTAAACAAAAAAATTTAACTGCATGCGATTTAGACTTAGTAAAATTTGTTTTTCACGCTGCAACGTTACGTAGAGTTTTAAGTATCCAATGAAAAAGACCAAAAATATCAGAGAAATGCAGAACACAGCCTACGGCGGTGCGTAGTAGCAGACGACGAAGTAAGCGTTAGTGAATCCAGCGACTGATGTACACTGACTGACACCGCAACCAACAGTCGTCGTCGAGCTCCATACTAACTGCACAAACAATAAAGGCTTAGTCCGCGTGGTCCGTAACAAGTAATCTGAGCAATGCTCCCGTGACGCACGACAGCAACGGTGTTGCTAAAACGCGTTATTATTTTATCGCACGTTCTGCGGGACTCTGCGCAGAACGTGCAATAAAATAGGCCTAATAATGCGTTTTGAAAGGGTATCCAAATTTGAAGCCTCTGCACGGAGAACTCCTTAAGCATAGGAGGTCTATACTCAGATAGTAGAAAATACTTGAAATTACGTTTTATGCCAAAAAAATTCATACGCAGCCTCGCAGGTTGTTCTGGTACATCTCCAGCAATTTCGGTGCCATTTACTGTTGAAATATGCGTCGCAGCCTAAATAGCGAAAAAATATTAAAACCCACTGTTTTAGATTTCAAGATCGTTCAGTGTCATCAGTGTGATATCCCCGGAAAGCTCGTAATAACCGAAATAACTAGGCAAAGTGAGCGATATGATCATGTGATTCATTTGCTGTATGACCTGTGTATAATCGGAGCAAGTTTTGCCGGGTGAGCAGCGATTTCTGTCGTAGTCGTAGTGGCGACTCTGGCTGGCCCAGTCGTTAACGACGGCGGCCAAGTCTAGACCCCCGGATGCCTCGCCGCCGCCGACCCAGTTGTTCTGACCGAGTACGTCTGAGCCGTCGAAGTCGGCGCTGTTAAACGGGACGTTGCCGTACTCGTCGACACATCTGTCCGACCACTGCTGCGCCATCGCTGCCAACCTAGCGCTCCACGTCTACAAGCATAAAGGCCAAAGTCCATCACGCCGACTTTCCCGGTGACATCCTCCAGCCTGTCACGAAAAAGTCGCAGACGTGGACTACGAAACGAGGATGCCACTGGAAAGTTTCGGGGATTCAAACCATCTCGACATGTTAGAGCGTGAGCTGCCAGCCGTAAGCAAGCACTTATGCGACGTATGAGTCATCACGGCGGGATGTTTTTGATGTCCGGTGACCTTGACCTTTAACCTTTTAAGCCGAAATTGGCACATCGGTTACTCCTGTTTTAGGAAACATTCACAGCAATATTGCGTGTTCTACGTCTTTTTGTTTTCAAATTAGGGGACTGTACGAGTACAGACAGACGGACGGACAGACGAACGACTGGCAAAATCCGTAATGCAGTAGAACGACCGCATAACAACACCGCACAGCAAAATGTCGCATGACCAGATTCACTAAACAAAATAAAATGCGTAGTTAAACCAGGACAGAACTTAGAAAAAGTAAAATATTATGGTTGGTGTATTTTAAGTTTAGGCCTACTACGGATGTCGTCAGCAAAAAATTTTTTTATTATTTTGATGAAGTTAACATAACGTCGAGAATCCAACTACCATGAGTTCCATGTTGGTGGCGCTGACGCTACGCCGCACGGCATTATGTGCATCAGTCATCAGCTGCCCTATTTCCTGTGACGTCACGCCTACCTCACTCGCACTGCGGCGCCGCTCCACGGCGATGACGTCACTGTCCACGTGACCACGCACCTGCATCGCGTCCTCGATGACGTCATTTATGATGCGCCTAGCCACCAGCTGAAGCATTATTCAACGCCACATCAATGACATCATATCATTAAGTGCCTAGGCCTAAGTGAAATTAGGCGTACATATAAAACACGGCTTGGCTGCAATTTTCAAGGCCAATAGGCCTACACCAGTAGGCCTAACAAAAGCAAAACGTCATAGCTGATCACAAACAGTCGAAATCTTTAGAATATAATATGTTTTAGTTGTCGTTTGAATGCTGTCTGGCATGTTGTTTTGCAACTTCTGTGGACTGGCTCAGCAAGTGAATCCACGCAGCCGGTGTCATACCGAATCCACACAAGCGAAACCTTGCTCAACGAACTTGCTATGCAACAGCCTATGACTGTTTCAACTAATCGAACATAGGTCTACGATCTGCCGTTGTGTTGATGCCGTCTTGGTGGACTGTGCAACGTCAGAGATGTAGAGCCTACGTCGGACAACGGATTATTGTTGAGGACATGCGCATCATACCCTGTTTACATTATCAAGCAAACATCAAGCAATCATCGAGCAAACATCTTAGCAAATGCATTCAAAATACATGTACACGACGTGTGCTCCAATTGCTCGATGTTTGCTTGATGACTGCCTGATCGTATCAACGGGGTATCAGAATACAGAGGTTTATCGCTCGTACGCGTTCGAACATAGCGGGGTGTGATCTGCGCAGTTTTGGACTTTCAGTACAGTGGTAAATGACGCATGCTCAGCGCCAGGTGATGCATTGCGATCAAGAATGCTAATAATGACGAATATCATACAGCTATAGATCGTTGTGACCTTTGACGCAGACGTTATTGCAACTTACGTAATAAAATTCGGATGCATACACATCGGCGGTAGCATTATTACTGTAAGACCCAATATTGCTGCAGCAGATGAGTGATGTCAATAATTTCCTCGTAGACCCTACAAGTTTCTCTTACGCAATAAACAGTTTATGAACTGGCCCCAGAAAAGTATTATAGGCCTAACTGTGATTTATCATATTCTTGTGCGACATTGACTTCATTCCGTGAAATGTAAAAATAGGCCTACGCGAATTCGTGATCTATACTCCTAGGCCTAACTAATTTTTAACATAAAGAGATTTGCGTTTTGTGCACTCTGCGGTTTACTGGTGTTTTGTGATACCAGATAGATTCTTGACAAGAAATTTGCCAAAATTGATGCGTGGATAAGCAATACGTCGCAAACTCAATGACCCTTCGTTATTTGAACGCGTTATCGGATTAAGTGGCCTGCATGTTATTTCCGGTCGAGCTTCAGTGTCGCAGTTAGACCTAGGCCTACTTACGCCACAAATGACGTGGGGGTAAAACTGTGCTTTTACAAAATTACATAAACAGCAATAGCTTCCCCCCTACACGCTTTGGAAGTTTGATACCGGCCCGTTATTCCGTAGGTCGGCTATGCCGTAAGTCCATTGTGCAGATACGCGCCACAGTGCTAACGTTTGGGTTAAGGTTATGGTTAAGGTTAGAGTTAGGGTTAGGATTAGGGCCAGGGTTTGAGTCAGCCTTAGGCTTAGGCTTTGGGTTAGTGGAAATAGTAGACTTTCTAAATAGTAGACCTTCGGCATAGTGGACGTTCGGATTAGCGGACTTGAATCGGAAGTTTAGACTTGCAGGCATTCGACTGCCTAGGTAAATGTTGTCTATTTGGGGATGTTCCTCTAGATTCTAGAATTAAGTCGCCGACATATTAGAGCTCTACTATAGGCTACTACGCCGTTCATGCCTGGCCCTGAAAACGTCAGATCTACTGTATCTTCTAAGTATGGTCAAACTTCAACAAGTCTCCGAGAAGACTCTGTATGTCTGTATACCGGTAGGCTTAGGCTTACATACCGGGCGGCGTATAAAAGGGGGACGGTATTTTACAATGCTTTACATAGATCGAGCCATCGGACAGTTTTTGAACTGATTAGTCTCGATCATTGCGATGAATTGTAGTCATGGTCATGTTGAACAGTGCCGTTCAAGACTTCAAGTTGCTCAACATAGGCCTACATTCATGACCACCCTTTACAGCGATGATCGAAGTAGGGAATCGTTTTCGAAACTGTCCCGATATAGTTCAAACTGCGTAAAATTGCACGCACGTTCTACTTTTTATGAGCCACCCTAAATATAACCTGCGTAAATCAGTACATGGTGTCGCCAGAAAATGTGAGTTTGGCGACTCCTCTTCGCTTCCGTCTCCTCCCATCCTATACCGCCCTGGTGTAGCGCCGCCACTGGCGCTGTGAGCTACCACCCCAGCGGTGTCCGGACTGAAATAAAATTTAGTGCATTGCAGCCTTAAAATATGGGATTTTATCTGGTGGCAAGAATTTTTAATTATTTTCCTGGGTGTCTAATATTTATTTTTTAACACAAATGTTGTGCCCGGCCATTGGGAGGCTGGGCTCTTTCCCCCGCCTCCCCCTCTCGCTTGTCTAGGCAACTACTGATATAAATGGTCGTTAGTAAGCAAGCCCGGTACCTGCTCGGCGTTCATAAGTTGCTTGAGAGCGTTGAGTTTTTCTATGGAACTACGCAGTTGCTGAACATCTTCGCTAGCGGCAGCCACATCGACAACAAACAAGAAGCTAAGGGTAGCAGTGGTCCAGACTATGATGAAAACAATAGGCCTAGTCCTCATCAACCCTGCAGTAAGCTTAGTTGCCGTCATTTCGTTCGACATGAACACACTGTCACTGTACGTTCGTGCTGCCGCACCATTGATGCATAGCTACCGCTGCAACATCGCTTTATCCACTGCGCTGCAGCAACCGACATCATCTGGCTTCACCTGCAGGCCTGTAAAGTGTTACCAATCTCGCCACATAGTCGTTCGTTCGCAACAGCTAAAAAGCACGGTAGACTAACTCAAGGGACGTTGCATAAGCCCTTTTAAATGACTTGAAAACCACCGACCTTGGATGACCTTGAAGGGTCACTACGCACTTCACTGTGCCAATCGTGCGGTAGGCATAGGCCCTATTGTGGCTAAACAGTACGTTGTATAGAAGGTCAGCGATGGTACCGTTGGATACGGCGATTATGAGTTCCTAGGCTTATAGACTGTCAATAGTAGTAACTATGTCTTTATCTGTAGCAATTTGTCCGCAACTTCGAATGCAAAGTTGCTGTCTGCGGATCACCCATGTGCGCTGAATTACCATGACTCATGATTGTAGCGTTCGACATAGCAGCCTCCACCATAGCGTAGGTCTACATATGATTGCACTGCAGTCACTCTGGAAAATCGCTTTCTTTAAGCGACCGGAAGTCGGAGGCTGGCCTTCGGATATACATGGTCGGCCCACCCTAGCGACAGCTGGACTACTTGTTCTGTTTGCTTTCAAAATTTTACTGAAACAAAACTGTCCAGGGGCACAAGAATTTCTCTATGCTTTTGCAGCAATTTTTTTTGACATTTTAAGGGACATACATGTATTTAGTCTACTCGCTGGCGGATCCGGCTCGGGGAGTGAATCCGGCCATGCCCCATCCCCATATACTAGTCATATGCAGTGCAATTGCCAACACGGCCGCATCCCTCTTTGAAGCAGCATGTGGACATGACAAAAATATTTTAAAAAGACCCAAAATTTAAGCAGAAATAGCCTACTTTAAATAATTGCCAAAACGCTCTCAATTTCAGGAAGACTTCGCCCCTGACCAGGGACTTTGCCTTTGGATGGGGGCTAGTGCCGGCGCTAAAAAGTTGGAGGCCCCCAAGAAAGTGTGAGACCCCTATAATAGGGGCCTGGGGGCGAAGCCCCAGCAGGGTCCAAGGGCAGACCCCCTGGTCAGGACAGGAAGGCGAAACCTGCCCCCTGAAGCTGAAACACTTTTGGCTTTTGGACGTTCACTGGAAGCCGCAAATTTGTCCACTTTAAAAAATTGGAAACGCAAAAAATCAGACACAATTTGTGTTGTCTTTGCAAAAAATGAAGTCTAATAGGCGCAATATGTCACAGAGTGACGGATTACTATACATTAATGCAAAGTAATTGACTTGTCTATTTTGAATAAACTTTCCACATGTTTAGTTATTTTGAATATATTTTTTAAAACTAGAAATTTGTTTTATACCTAGCATATGAGGCCCCTGAGCATACGTGAGCCCCCCTGGCCGAAGGGTACAAGGGGCCCTTCCTGCGGCTCTGATGGGGGCTAAGCGAGCAGACCCCCATCATAAGCTCGAGCTATGACACTTGCCCTCCCCCTTTCCAGCTTCTGCATTCGCCGGATTTGAGCAAAGCTCATGTGACGTGCAATAGCATTGGTCCTGCCACCTGGGCAATCGTATACAGCTAGCATGTGCAATAAAATAATGCGTCTTGAAGGAGTAGGCCTATCCAAATTTAAGGCCTCCGTACGGAAGACTTTTTGAATTACAAGAAATTTGAGCAAAACTCACGAGACGCACGACAGCCTTAGCAGTTCATGTTCGCTGGTTATCATTGGTCTATCTCCATCCATTTCGTCGCAATTTACCCTAAAGTGTGCACCACAACCGAAAATTACAAATGAAGCATTAAAACTCTCTATTTTAGGGGTTTAATCTCATTCAAGGTCATCGGTGTTGACACCATTAAAAATCTTGTCACTAGTGCTAGTTATAATAAGCAGCATGTCTGTGCCTATCTGCAACTGTTTTCACGCTATACGAGTCAATAGCGGTAAAAATAATCACTTTAAAATAATAGTCTAGGCAACTGGTGCAAAATATAGCCAGAATTGCTCAGATAGAGATACAAGCATGAAACTTGGCACAATAATACTTCAGCTTATGTTGATCATTTCTAGTGATAGTGCCAACGTGAACTGTTTACGGCATAGCAACCGTTGCTAGGCAACGTGTTTTCCTCAACAACCACCATGTCAGGACGCTCATGCACACCACTGAAGGCTGCAGATCAATTAAAATGTATAAATGTCATGTATTTTTATCTTCCAAAAGTGAATGGGATGAATGACAGACATAATGCAGGCCTATTTATCGGATGGGCGTACATGTGTGTCTGTCTGTCTGTCTGTGTGTAGTGGACTAGTCAATCAGACCAGTTTCTGCGTTAAATAATGCCAATATTTCCAAAACGGTTTAAGTCACACACTTCAAACTTGGTGTGCATGTCTACAGTGACAATTCGGACATGAGTGCTTAAAAATTTTTCAATAAGAGGCGTGGCCACAATCACGTGACCTTGAATTTTTGGGGCGTTAGTCTAGGCAACTGGTGCAACATTTAACTACAAGAAATTTGAGCTAATGTTCACGAGACGCGCGAAAGCCTATAGCAGTTCCGGTTCAGTAGTCACCCATCGCAGTACTAACCGGGACCGGCGTAGAGTAACTT
>Ga0056128_1004487_pt1 | contig 17465 bp, 12 predicted proteins | sample WorMetLIZISLAND2_FD_71113 | JGI IMG/M metagenome (GOLD analysis project Ga0056128, IMG submission 71113) | Marine gutless worms symbiont microbial communities from Max Planck institute for Marine Microbiology, Germany - Olavius geniculatus... ... | reverse complement strand
CTGACATAAAAACTACTGTAGACACCAACAGCTGTCTGCGGCGCCTTCAACTGCCGCCCGACAACTTTCGGCGGCGGTGGCGGCGACTCTATCCAATGTTTATCGACAGAGCTCTGTCGAACGACGTTAAACAGCACTCGACTTGCACTGACTTTTACAGTTTTCACAACGATCGGCTGCAGTCGTGCGTCATAAAGCAAACGACATACGGTGTAGTCTATGGCGTCTGAGCGTTGTTTATAGCCTATACGATGCCGTGCGCACTGCCTGGAGCGGTACATAAGCTCGTACCGCGTACTCGCTTACCCACTCCAGCAGTGCGGTACTATCTGTGTCGGCCTACTTACTTCGAAGCGTCGCGCGTAGAGACAGGCAACTGCGACGGTCGCGCCTACAACGCCTGAAACGTGCGCAGCGTGTGTAGAGGCTACTATGTCGGTATAGGAGAGCCTAGTGTTAGCACCTATCACCTCTACCTGATGCACGGCTACTGTTAGCGCGAGCACCGCAGCAACTGTCGTCGTCGTCGTCGTCGTCGAGCAGCGGGAATTAGCATCAGATTGTAGCTGCTGCGCGTAAAGCATGGCTTCCATTCATCACAACGCAACGCACGCAGCGATCGCAAAAAAATACGCAACAAACGCAACCCACGCAGCTGACGCAAGGCAAGCAAGTATGCAACGAACGCCACGGACCAGTAGGTAGGAGGAAGGGGGGCAGGAGAGAGAAAGCAATTGCCCGCCCCAATTTTTGGCTGTCGGAAATTTGTCAGAAAATCGTAATCATCCTGTCGAAAAATTTCGGTTTATTTGCAGCTAAAAAATCTTTATTTTCGGAACGTTTAGGAACAAAATTGAAATTTTAAACACGCACAATCTTTCCTTTTTGGAAGTTTGCAGTTAATTTTTAAAGAAACAAACAAACCGATGTTAGGCCTTGCACAATGGAACAAATTAACAGTCAGCAAGTTGAATAAAAAATAACTCATGCTAATACAAATTGTCAGCGTAAAGCATTCTCAAAATAAAGTTTTTGTCATTGATGACTAATGTACGATCTGAAAGTGGCGCAGCTGTCTGTATGTGCGTATAAAAATTTTCAGCATTAAATGTAGATTTAGCAGTCCAAGTCTCGACTTCTAAGTTCAAGGAAGCCTGCGCAGACGGGCGTCGAAGACCGCTTCCGCTAAAAAGTGTTTATTTTACCGCTATTGGCTTGTGCAGCATGAAAACGGTTGCCGATATGCAGAGACGTGCAGAGACATGCTGCTTATCATAAACAAGCAACGGTGACAAGCTTTTAGTGGTGTCAACGCGCGTGGACGACCTCAAATGTATCCGCTCTTTTAGGGTGAGGTAGCGCTTGGATTAGGGCGTTAATGCGCGCAGTGAGTGTGAGAACGCACCTTTAGGCCTACCATCGGAGTTATACAACACTGAACTGGGAATGCTGAGACAAAATCCGGAGGTGCTACAGACTACAGCACCCCAGCTCCAGGCTAGAACCGTCACTGTTGAAGCGACGCAACGCAAGCGGTGTGTAGGCCTACCGTCTATTCTTGCGTTGCATGCGTTGCAGTGGTTGGAAACCGAGCTTTAGTCGTATCCGGATACCGGCGACTGCAACTACTATAAGAGCACACGCAACAGTCAGACACACTGTGGCAGCCGCCACCGAGTCGCGCTGCTGGTCGTTGAACCTAGAAATCACGTGACGATGGCGCCTGGCTGGTAGCAGCGGAGGGGTGGGCTTGCGGACCGCTAGCTTGCGGCCCGCTAGCCCGACGGTCACGCCGAACACCTGCTGATGACGTCACAGTCGCCGGTGTCTGAGCGCGCCAATCAATAGCTTTCTTGCCGAGGGCGCCGAGTAGAATCACGCCAGACAGTCGGTGACTGACTGGCCACCTATGCTGCTTACTTCTCTCGCCGACCTGTGGCTACTAGCATTATTAAATTGAGAGGGAACGGGTCCAGTTTTTTCCAGGACCTTCGGCTTTCCATTTCTGGCATAGCTGGAGGAAGAACTCTGATTGTTTGAACCTTTCTGTCAATATTTCTTGTCACCATTTTCGTAAAAAAATATTGTCACACCAGAAGACAGACTTTACGGCTAAAATTAGCCTTTTAGAATACTAAAGCCTTTCATTTAATGAAAGAATCTGAGATCTGAGCCGTGTATAACAAGGCTAAAATACCCAAATTGACCTCTTCCGGATCTCTTCGCTCTCCCCTTAACGCCTTTGACGTCTCAATGTTGGCAGCTACGGCGCCTCGCTTGTTTGTTAAAGTTCCCCTACTTCTTCTTCTACAATTTAAGCACTGACTACTATCATCGTGTGGGTTTAAAAAGTGGGGGACAGGAATGACTGTTTTCCCACACTCACAGACAGCTGCAAGTTTCAGATGAGATTATATGGTCGCTCAAAATTTTTAATTTGTCCGTATTTCTCACAAACGGGGATTTCCAGTCCCAAATTTTGTATATAGACATACTATCTTTGGAAGAAAAGTTTCAGACATGTTTAAATTTAAGGGGTGGGCAATTCCATCATGCCCAAAATTGGTGTAAACCTTCCTGTGCATGTCAATTTTCGGTTCAAAAGTTTAAAGCTGCGCAGCTCTCGGCCGCTCGACGGACGGCCGCACAATGTCGGCAGTAGGCCGACATGCATTTATCATTTAAATCGCCTTCAAATCGTCGCTGTCGGCATGCAGTGTGCAGATTTAAACACCTGTGAGCCTAGTAGGCTACAGTTCGACTAAGACCTCAAGTATCTTCGATTTTCAGCAGCAATATGGCGAAATGTCTCATCTAAAAGAACATGATCCATGACTGTTTTGAATCAACGCAGCGAGCCACAATACAACGTTTCACCAAGATCTTTCTGGGCCCAGTCGCATGTCAGCAATTCATGGTGTTGACATCACTCTGTGCTTGTTTACGACATGCAAGTGTTATACCCCGTTTACTCAAGGAAGCGAACATGAAGCGAGCACGCGTCGTGCATGTGTATACTGAAAACGTTGCTTCCTTGTGTAAGCGAGGTATTACTAGACCTTCTTGATACATTGCTACCAGTGCTGACCTAGATGCTAGATGGAGTCATGTACTATGAAAAAATCACACCCGCTAGTAAGCATGTTTCGTTATTCATTGGTTACGTTTGCGTGTGAACTGCTGGTCACATCCTTGCTAGTGGATAATAATTTGACGCAACCTGTGGCTTTGTAGCAGGGGGTAGGGAGAATCGTCAATCCCCCAAAATATAGCCTGTCACAAAACTGTCTTCCAAAAATGCAAAACTTCTAACTATTTCCATTTTAGTAGAATTTAGGGGAAATATAAAAATTTCAGCATCTAAAAATTTTAGCATCAGTAGGGACCAACTTAATTCACGATTTCACGGCCGTGACATTTTCCGTGAAATTGGCCTTCTTCCGTGAAAAACGCCAATTTCCGTGAAATCCGTGATTTTTCGTGAATTTTAGCGCTTTTAGTTTAATTTACAACAATTCCAGAGTTTTATCAGCAGCTTTTGTACGAATGTTGCTGTTAGCTACGTGTCGCACTTCAGCACTAAGTAGCTGAAATTGACTGTCTTTGAGTTTTGACTTATAGTGTAGTAAATATTCGTTGTTCTGAAATTTCTTCGTTTGCATTAGCGCAGCACCTCAAAATAACGTCTGTGGGGCCCGTGAATTTGCAAAACTCTTTCCGTGAATTTTGACACATTTTAAAAATTCTGCCGTGAAATCATGCATTTTTGTCCGTGAATTTGGTTGGTCCCTAAGCATCAGTAATCTAATCTGTTAGGAATTTGCAGCTGGCTGTATAAAGATGTCAACTTTTAACCCACAAATCCACAATGCTGTTAGTTGCAAGGATATTCTCATGCTTTGTGTCTATGTAACAGCTTAGCTCTGACCACTGGGCCACATTGAAGAATACAATGAAAACGGCCCTGGGACTGGTTGAGGCTAAAATGGCGCACAGGTACAATCTGCTGCACTATTTTTGATCCTAAATAAAAATATATCAAACACAAATCTTCAAAATGCAAGTCCACTTCACATGTTTAATATATCAATTACGATCAATCGACAATCAACAAAAATAAAGTGAACAATATATCCAACTACGGACTTCGAGACATCGCTTGGTGCGTTAAAAGTGATGGTATCAACAGAGATGCAATGTTTTAAAGTACTCGTCTAACTAAAGCAATGTTAGAAGACACAATATAAATACAGCACAGCACCAGTCCACAGCCAACTGCCTATAGATAAAACTTGCATCATTGCCTGTAGCCGAACAGAAAACAATCTGGTAATGTTGTTAATATTACGCAACTGAAGGCAAAAATATTGCACACAATTTGCACTAGCAACACATAGTCAGCAATTTGCTCCAAAAATAAATCAAGTAAGCAATCAACCGAAATGCACTGTTAAAGTTCCATGCAGTGCAGTCTTAACGCAGGGTGACCACTTTCCAGACCAATGCAATTCCCCGACTTCTCCAGTAAGGTAGGCATTCATCAATATACTGTTTAACGCTATAGTCCACAGTCGTTGGTTCACGTTAATTTAAATTAGAAACAGGGCAGGTAGCCCCTGTGCTTTGAGGATTTATCACTTGATGAACTGCGTCTGTAGCTGTATCCCGTAACAGCTGCAGAATAACATGCACACATAACGAGCAAGATGTTTTCCGTGACTTTTCCTGAGATACCCAACACTGTGATAATTCCTTGACATTTCTAGGTTTTCCAGACAAGTGGTCACCCCCTTAACAATAAGTCTTCTGGAAGCCTGCAGGACATGCTAGCTAAGTCATTTTGACAAACTTTGTGCGTAAAACTGCAAGGCGTGGCTTTTGACAATGCAATGTCACATGTAAATACACAACACAGCAGCCGTTAGTTTGCAACACAAAAAGCTTCATTTGATCTTGCTGGGGGTATGAAGCAACATCATATTGCTTCTTGAGTGTCAACACCGCCAAGGCTTTCATCATGAGCAACATGTATACAATACATGCAATAGCCTGTTAAATGTAAATCTGAAAAAGTTTGATTTTTTCAAAGCCAAAATGTTTGCAAACTGCTGTGTCTACTATCACAGCTCCCCTACGTAATAGTTTTCACTATGTTTGCATGCAAAAAATTCAGCAGAAATGCAGCTCAGCATAGTTTTTACAGCTCCGCCAACATCGTCATGACGATACAGTATTAGCTGAAATGCAAGAAATTATCAACGTCATCAACACTTAAAGCTAAGACCGATTAAAACAAAACACCACCGAGGCTTTAGTAACAAGTATCCGTGCATTTTGCATAGTCGCTATGTTCCGTCCGGTGAATTAGAACATAGGAACACCGCCCTAAAGCCGTCCGTCCTTCCAACACATCACAATGATCTATCTAAATTTCATGGAGACGAGTGAGCAGCAGCTAATGCTGTGCTTGGGCTCCTTGTTTGGATGCGTCAAGCTCCACAAGCTTGAACCAGTTTCCACACTGACAGCGCTTGGCTTCGCCTTTATACAAGAACATCCAGTTGATACTGACAGAGTCCTCCTCGCCTGCAGCGTCGTTCACAATACACATCGTTTCAACAGAATATATTATCACAAACAACGATGCATTAGTAAGTAAGTAACAAATAAATTTACATAATGCATACAGTTTCTAAAAACCCCAAATGTGAAACAAGTGATGGAAGTCTTTCAATACAAGGTGAAATTGCCATTCGGTGCCGATCTAGTGAATCATAAATAGGCATATGCAAGTTATGCTAGGGATTCAACTCCCAAATCTCCCATTGCGTGAAAGGTCAGAGACCCTATCTAACACAATGCGTCAAGTGTACAGCCAAATGACTTGCAAATCTGTTGAACAATTTAAGCAACAGAGTGCACAAATGTGATGCACAGAACATAAACCATGCTATGGAGAAATATGTCATAACAGATGAAATTGCTTGCACTGCAAGAAGCAATTTTGCAAGAAGCAATTTTGCCGAATAATACAGTAATAGCTGAAAAAATACTGAACAGCAAATGAACATTGTGTAGTTTAGTCACTATATTAGTTCAGCCAGTTGTGACGGAGACAACATCAAAGTGTTGAATGCCTTGAATAATAAGACTCTCAGACTAGTTTCACTGCTTTTAGCTAGAACTAGTATGTGTGCACTGTGCAATACTTGTTCTGTACTTTGCCAAATACAACTAATAACTGCTCGAAGCCGGATTCACAAAAAAGCCAGCTGACATGCAGTATAACACTAACTGATGCTAATATCAGAGGATCAGATACTGCATATGGATCAACATAGGCTAACTTTCTATTTTAATACGTAAGTTACAGGTGGCATTTGATCTGTAAAATGCGCTGCTGCAAAAATCCCCTCACTATGGTTCGATTTTGGGGACTCAGCCGAAACTAAAGTGACTCTAAAAATGCTTGGTTCACAAATAATTGGAAATAGATATGTTGCCTTATTGGGCTCACAATTTGTCAGCCTGCTAATTTCAGACCCATTTTCTTAGTCTTTTAATCATCATCATAAAATCACTATAGCAGTCTGTAGACTGTCAAATATTATGATAAAAGTACTTCAAGTGCACACAAAGCATTTCCCTTTTCTTTCAGCAGCAAGCAAAAAGCATAATAAGGTCAAAGTGTTTCAGAAAAAAACTACATTTCAGTCAACTAGTCATTTACAGGGTTCCTACAGGTTTACTATAGCAAAATTCCCTGACTTATCCCTGACTTTTCCAGTCATAGAATGACAATTTCCCTGACATTATCAAAACAATAACCCTATCACACAAATGTCATAAATGGTATTAAGTAATGAAATGGTATTAATAGAGCAGTACTATACAAACGACAGAGGCCCTGGTTGGGGGGTCAGGGGAGCAAGGCCTTCCTGAAGCTGAAACAGATCTAGCTTTTGGACGTTCAATGGAAGTCGCAAATTTGCCTGCTTTTTAATATTTGGAGATGCAAAAAATCACAGTTATCTGCAGTCTGCATAATCCAAGATCATTTTCCCTGACTTTTTAAAAATAATATTTTTCTCTGACATTTCCCTGACAACACAAATTCTCTAACATTTTCCAGTTTTCCCTGACCAGTAGCAACCCTGCATTTAACGTTACAAATACTAGTACTTACAGATGCAGCCAATAAGGCGTTTCTCGTACACTGACGGAATCAGAGTAGGATCAGTGAAAGTGCCTGATGCGCGCTTCTTAACATTCAACTCAAATGGATCCTAAACTCACACAGAAAAATGCACCACTACACTGGCTGAGTTTATGACAACAGATATTTCAAAATCAGCTGGATCTAACTGACTTGTAATTCTTCAAAATACGGCTAAGTTCACAGGCTGTCTGATACAACTTCAAACAAACATTCAGAGGAACTGACATTTATTCAAAATGTACTAAACGACAAAATCTAAACTGCTCAAAATTTGCAATTGCTGAAAGCCGTCCAATCATATTGGCAGGACATATATTTTACTAAGTGTACTGCTGTTCTAAGAAAACCATATAAGATATAGCATTTTCTGGTCCCTAGTCTCACATGCTGTCTGTTCCTAGTTGTTTTTCCAGAGCATTTGACACAATCAATTACTAACAATAACATGTGGCCAATTACAATGTTGAATAAGATTTGATGCACCCAGTGACTTTGTGGCAGGGGGTAGGGAGGACAAGTGATCTCTGATTCTTAGCCTGTTTGATAAAACTTCATGCCCTGGGCAAGTTACTGTGTATAGTAAACAACAGACTAAATATCATACCATACGCAGTTGTACTTAGTGTAACTACTCGTGTATGAAAATACACAACAACAGAAATTCTGAACAACCGGTAATTAAACAACTAACGTACAATGAAGATAGACACTGCAGATTATGCTAAAAGCATAAATCACAACATTACCTCATTTCCAGTTAGTCTAGATAACAATTCAAACCGCTCCTCTCCGACTGCTTGGCCAAGGTTGTCTGGCATTTGGACTTTATCAGATGCTACAAAGTTATACAATAAAGTACAGTTTAATAGTCAAGTTAACAAGAACAACTCGTAATAAAAAAAAATTGACTTCCATGAAGTCTAACAATATCTACTGCAGTAATCGGAATGTAGCTAAAAGGTAAAAGTAAAGGTTGTCAATTTGTATAGCGCATCGTTGTGTATACACACCTCTAATGTGCTTTTCGTCACTAACCAGAGCCGTCGATCGCACAGCTGCCATGTGCAGCCTGCAAACACAGGCTGGCGCACCAGCCGGCCAGTCAGCCCAGTCAGCTGTACAAAGGTCCTCACCTTCCGTAACCCATATAATGGGTTACTACTCATTTAACCGACCCCGGAGGGATGGCAGGCTGAGTTGGCCTTGTTGGTTGACTGATAGCGGACGTCGTACCCACAAAGTGATCAAGCAGCCATCCATCAGTTTAGCGCAGGATAGGGAAAGTCTGCCGGCCAGGACCGATGTTCTAACCACTATGCTACGCCACCAACTGAATACTGTTAGAGTAGTCAGCACAATAATAATAAAAAATGAGTGCACTCATGCCAGCAGTGCAGGAGGTGTCTGGGATAATCTAACCTGTCAATGATGTAAAATATTTGGAAATAATTTTGACTGTCATCAACATTCATGGGTGCCATGCCTTAATTCAAGCAATACGTCGTATCTTAGCAAACTCATAAGAATGTTTCTTAGTTGTTTTCACATTTTTTGCCTGAATGTTCTGGGTTGGTCGCCCTCTGGCTGATTCGCCTCATGACTTTAGACAATTCACCCCTGTTGTGTAATTGGTGTTATTTTTTGGTCTAAAAATGAAATGTTTGCGGCTAAAATTCCACTTTGGGGAGAATATAGAACTGAAATTAAGTCTGAAATTTGAAGGTCTGTGTCGGATTTAGGCCATATAAGAAATTTGCAGATGTGTTTGTCGAAAAATTTTAGCTATTTTTTACCACATGATGCCGCTGCCACATGATGTGATCACTTATTATTAGAGACAGACGACAACAGTACCATCGACGCCTACAGCATAGCTGTAATTAAAAAAGTGCGTCAAACATTGTGTACAGTATAGGCCTAATAACCAAGATTAGGGAATTAAAGTTCCATGCTAATTTTGACGTTGAGAATGAAAGTTCCCAGGGGAGAAAGTTCCTAGGGACGAATGATCCAGGGAACAAAAGTTCCAAAGAACGAAAGTTCCATAGGTGGAACTTTCGTTCCCAGGAACGAAGGTTCTCAGGTACGAAAGTTCCAGTTACCATTCTGACAATAAATCTTGTGATAATCTAGTAAGACTCCATCGTAATCAGAACATAAATGTTGATCCGTCTGCTGCATATCTTGTCCCCTCCTGCCATTCCAGACATATTTACCTATCTTTATAGGCGGTTGCAACGGTTAGTCACTCCAGCGTTTGTACAGATACTCTGACTAGGAATTGAACATCTCTAAAAATAACGTTAAAGTCTATATGGATAAACGGAGTGATAATACGGCATATGAAATAACAAAAATTAAAAACATTTATCAAGGAAGATAGATGATGTCAAGGACAAACGAGGTGTCAGAAGTTCACGCCCTTACACACTGTTTACGCACCAACTTTGTCCTTGTGGGGGTCTTCTATCGCCGACGAACCGCCATGTGATGACGCGCGTATAAATGAGCCTCTAAGTATCGGAGTGGTGATTTTATTTCCAACAGTAAACACCCGACACAACCTCAACGCCATCTTGTATGACCCAGTAAACTTCGGAGTCGAACTCAACTCGATGATTTATGAGCTGACCGGTCTCAAATCAACGAAGAATATCTAACGAACAAGCTTGCCCCATAACTAGTACTGACAAAGCTGCGCCAAGTACTCGAACTAATCGAATCAAACTCCGAACGTTTACTTTAAACGCAAATAATCGCAATTATTAAAAAATGGATAATTGTTATATAATAAAATATAATGAATAATTTGCATTAAAAACTAGCACCTTTGGCAGGCATGTTGCCAAACTAATCTAGCACATAAAATAACAAAACTAAAATGTTTTAAATAAAAAAAATAAAGTGCAAAAATTGGACATAAAAATGTCGTTATGTAAACCATAAAAATTTAAAAAACAACGGTTATAAAAGTAATTAGTTTTAAAACCGAATAATTTTTATGTCTGTTACTATTATTTTCATATTCATACCTGAATAAAGCAAAAAAACAGAACTAGTTGCAAATCTACTCCAGTCCAATTTATGCACTTGCAAAAATGTTGACTTTTAGCTTTAATTGAATTATATGTAGTTTTTTTTTAAAATTACCATTATGCATTGCAGTATCAGTAATTACCGCGGTTTTTACTGTTGTAAGATACGAGTACACTGTGTTTGATGTTTGCAGTTGCAACTGCTAATAGTACTGTTTTTATTGAGTTTTACCTGTATTTGTATGATTTGTGTGTTTTTTTTGTGTGTTTTGCTGTATGCTTTTATGTGTTTTATGTAATAAGGGCCAAGTGCCTGAAATAAAACTGATGATGATGATGATGATGAAACAGTAAGGTTGTTGCCAACTTGTTGGTTAAGCGGGATACTAATATTTTTCTCTATGCCAGCGATAAGGTTAACCCGTATACCCGTAACATAAAAATAGTAACTACGTAAAACCCGTAAATATTGCGCAAAAATACTTAATAGAGTATATAGAGTACTCGAGCTCCAGACGTGAATGATCGATTCGCATTTCGCACAGCTCTACAGTAACGTAAGCTCATGACGTTGACCGCACGTTACGTTATGTCAATTGATTACTATTAATGACTTTAATATTCTATGTAATGTTTACGTGATGATTACAAATTATGATGTATTTGGTATTATAAAAATATGTAATTCACTGTCTACATAAACATAAGCAAACATAGTTAGTCATTGAAAGTGCAAACGTGGTAAGCGGGGAGCGTGTGCTAAGTATAGGTATCTAGTTATTTTCATCTTCTGTGGGATAAACTTAGTGTCAGCTTGTAGTTTCTGGCCGTGCTGAGTGATTATTCTGATTCTGATCGTGGGTAGTAATAATGAATGGCGATAGTGAGACACCATGACTGCTACATTTATCAGATGAATCCGGTGAAGTCTACAATGGTTTCGTGCTCTGATGATCGCATTGTCAACAGTGACGTTTGTATTATCAGTATCGTCATCATCATTAATATATATATTGTTATTTGTGTGCTGTGTTGTTAGTTGTGGTGAGGCCAACATGAGTGCCACGTTGTTGTCAGTCAACATTATAGTTGTGTTCTGCTTTACGGCTTTTATTCATTTTCACTATGGCAACTGGCGGAAACATCATATTCTTGTCACATTAACAACATTCATTTCCTGGTACTTTCCATTCATGATCATCTTCGTCATGCCGATTGATGTTTCAGGTGTAAGTATTTTGGGGCTGCGATCTTTGACTTTTGCATTTGTGTATTAAGTTTATGCATTTGAAGAACTTTTATGGAAAGTTTACCTAGTTTATGTCCTAGAGATATCGATAGATGCATCATTAGGTGATGTTGTGAGAGTTATTTTTTAAGCTCACCGATTCCCATCACTATCCACTGTATCTAGTTGCAACTAGCATTCTGTTGCGACATTTGGCTGATGGGCTGATTTAATGAGCCTGCTTATTTTCAGCTCAGATGGGTCATTTGTCATGGTTATCATTGTTTGAGCCAAAGTTTTACAATGCACTGTTTAGCTTGGCAGACGACCGCATAATTATAATGGATCCAGCCAACATATTTTTGTAGTCAAGTTTAATTAATGCTGTATTTGTCTGTCACGTAGACGGTATACAGACAGTGTGTCAGTGATCATCATCATGGACTTGCAACAGTTTTACCAGTAATATCACATAATGTTACACCATCAGCGGCATCAGGCAATACGACTGACATTTCTCCAACAAGTCCTGGCATCACGGAGAAGATTGCTGTTTTGACAGCACCAGCAGCAAATGGTTCTAAAGACATGTGCACAAAGCCACAAAGCTACATTACGGAGACTACATTAGCTGGGCTCTGGCACGTCATCTATTGGACCTGTCAGGCACTCACGTGGTCAGTACAGTGGCAAATATTTTTGTGAGTTTTTTCTGCAAGTGCATTTGGGTAATATTATGTTTGTGTGTGTGTGAAGATAGTTTATTATTGATATTTAGGCTTTTTGTGTAACTTGTTTAATATTTTTGCTATTCATCATTTTAGCACTAGTGCACATGATTACTTGGAAAGTCTCATGCACAAAATGACATATAATGTGTTGAGCAGAGTTAATCACTAATTTACTCACTACCTTACTTCTCGGTTGTTTTGTGAACTTTTTCCAGTCAGTAAGCAAGAGCAGTAAAGGTTGTTTCATGATAGGAATGCATTAGGAATTTACATGTGAAAGGAAAATTCTGTGCAAAATGTTATATTTCTTTTGCTGTAGGCCTAACCTATCTTTAACGCGTGTGTGATTTTGCTAAAAAAAATTGCAGAATTTGTGCAGACTCTCTACCTGTCTTGTGATCCAAAACATCAAAGTTTGTGCAGAAATTTCCTGAAATCGAAAGTTTACTATTGGTGGAGTTCCAGCCTAGTGTAGAGCAGCTGCAAAAAATTTGTCTATCTGGACCTTCACAACAGCAGCATTGTGTGTTAAAAAGTAGGTGGTGCACGAGGTTGCAAATTTCCAGCATACAAGGTAATTCAGACAGATAACTGCAAATTTCCAGCAGAGGAGATTATGGGTGCTCAGAATTGATTTTGTCTCTAAGTTTTCTTGAACTGGACGTTTTAACCCCAAATTTTGCATTGTTGGATAAAAATTTTTGAACAAGAATATCTGACAGTGTTCGGACAGCCCAAAATGTATGGTGGACAATTACCTTCCTCCCCTGCATTCGTCTGCTGTGATGCCACTGCCTGAGAACAGTGGGTTTACCTGCAATTTTTTTGCAAGTTGCTGCCGGTGTAATATGTTTGATATGCACTGATCAGTTTATGTATATGTCATCTGATGCAGGCTTATATTGCCTATGATGCAGTCCTATGCTGCAGCTGGTGATTTTACAGTGTGTGGTAAACTAAAGTCGGCACTGTTTGAGAATGCTGTTATCTATGGAAGCTATTTGCTTATTCTGCTTGTCTGCATTATCTATGTTGCCATCAAGCCAAACCTACATTTCAACGTGTAAGCTGTGATTTTGAAGTGTTTTGGCAAGCTTTGAATTTCTACTTACCACATGTAGTACCGGTACATTTAGCAGTCTTTTTTTTACAACAACGGGAATGGCATCATACCGAAAAAAAGTATTTTTCTGCCAATCTACAAAGCATTTTGGGAAACTAATCTAATCGAGAATAACCTAAAAAAATCTGCTGGTTGAACGAAGATCATAGTCACTTAAACTTAGACCTTAGTTTAGCCTGCATCCCGTTGGATGCATTGGGCCACACGTTGATGTCATTCTGCTCTGCCTGTCACCATTTTGTTGGTTTTTTCTCAAACTGTGTCCGTGTTTTTCAGTTCTTGTCTGATGATGTCCATCTAGTTTTTCCTTGGTTGTCTCAGCTTTCTGTGGTAACCTTGTGCCTGTGGTAACCTTGTGCCTGTGGTAACCTTGGACACTAGAGCTATGATGAAGCTTTCTGAGCTTATTGATAGCTTGATATTCCACATGGTAACGTAATGACATGCTTGAGTTTGGTGCACTTTTTTGTGTTTGTTTTATTGCAAACTTTGTAGCGAATGTACCAGTAAATGGTGTATATGGTGGGCAAAAGCTAGTTAGTTAGCCAGTCAGTCAGTCATGTAACAATGCTAATTGTTACTTCCTGTTTATTGGTAACTTTATTTGCTTTAATGATAGCTTTAGGGACTTTTTACAAGTGAAAGTTTACCTGTTTGAATTGTAAAGTTTATCGGCTGTTGGTATAACTGCTAGACATTGGTTCTGATTAGTTTTTGTAGTTTCCTAGTTATACTGTTATGTGATATTTATTAATTTTGGGGGCATTCGTTGGCGGAGGCTTGACCTTTCTGGATGTCCTGTTAGCACCATATGTGCTGTGTCTTATTACATGGCTGTTGTTGGCAAATAAATTCTTTCATTCATTCATTCATTCAACTAATGTTCAGTAGCTGAGTGCTCATGAATGCAGAGATCAGTTGAAGGTGCTGGCTGTGACGGCCAGTAACACGTGGGGTCTTTCTCTGCTCGTTCTGCTGCTTGGCTACGGACTGATCGATGTACCATCATCCTGCTGGCTCAGTGCGCGTCTGCGCCAGCGACTCACACGGACGTACTTCAGTCTCGCCAAGATGAGCTTGGAGAAAGCTGATGCCGAGGAGACACTGGAGGACGTCCTTGATGTATGTTAAATACGCTAGTCCAGTGCCGACATATGATGCGGCCATCCATCTTGAGCTGTGCAAAAAATTATTAACCCATACAGTAGTTTTTACATTGGACGTTTTGGAGACTACTGGCTGTCGTACATGAGTCTGTATGATAATTATTAGATTTGTGTGGTTTGTCCGGGGATGGCTTCAAGCCCAGCCTTTTCATGGCCAAGGCCAGTGATCCCCAAGGCCACGATTTTTTGTCCTGGGTGTGTGTGTTCAGATAGGCATTTCCAATATCCATATTCCATGGTCTCTGCATGCGTTACTGGTAAACTGCTGCTGATTATTGCCCAGCTAGCCTTGTTTTTGAGATAACCTGCATGCCTAGAAGTTATTTATCAATGAAATATGTTTAAAGATGGTCTGTAGTCTGTACCGTCATCTGGCCGAATTTTTTATGTACTAATAATGACCATATTACTGTGTTTTAGGATGTGAAGAAGACATCGGAGTTGATCAGTCATGGCCACGTGTACAGACAGTACATTGATACCATTCTTCTCAAGGTTGTACTAATAATACTACTAATAATAATAATCTGCTTGATTTGAACGCATTTGATGATTTTGTTTTATAGCTAGTTGTCCATGTTCTTACATTGTATAATGCAGTTTGGCAGCTTAAAGTACAGGGTGGGCCAAAAAAACCGGACCTGTTCGAGCGTTGATTACTCAGCGATGGTTACCTGTAGAAAGGCATGTGATATGTCAAAATTTTTGGAATGTTATAGACAAAAAGGGCCGAACTTGCATAGCAAATCATTTAAATATTCTTTGCCTAATTTGCATAAATCTTCACTACCCTTGAAATTAGGCATTTGCCTGCACTCCTATGTGCCCGAGTTCATTGAACTCAAAAACTCACTGCCAAAAAGTCCAGATTTAAGTTCTGTAAATTATTCAGTGTGGGGGCATTGCAACAGATAGCATGGTCACAAAATTTCAGTAACTAACCAGCTAAAACGTGTGCTTATCGAATGATGGGCTCAGCTAATCCTGAACACATTGACTCCAGCGATCGATCAGCTGTTTAAAAGGACAGATGACGGTTGTGAATGCAAAAGCTGGGCAACTGCTTATGTCGAATTTCATCTAAACTCAACGTGTGTGTTGATGATTGTTGATATTTCACTGTATGCTGAATGAAAATCAACTTAAATTCATGCATTACTGCCAATTTAGCATGATTTTAGAGGTGGGCAGATTTGTGTAAATCAGACAAAGATTATTTAAATGCTGAGACATGCAAGTTGTTCACTTCTTCTATGCACAATTTCAAAACTTTTGACATATTACGCGCCTTTCCATGAATAAACATCGCTAAGTTATAAAAGCTCAAATATCCATGTTAAATCCATGTGTTACAGTCAAATTTGGCAGAATTTCGGGAATGATGAATTTTTATGCAAATTAGGCAAAGAATATTTAAATGCTTCACTATTCAAATTTGTTGTTTGTTCTTTACAGCATTCTGAAACTTTCGACGTATCACACGTCTTTCTACCACTAACAGTCGCTGAGTTATCAACGTTCACACTGGTCCGGTTTTTGGCCCACCCTGTATTTTTGTTATCATTGGCTATAGATAGCAAATAAAATACTTAGTGACCAAAATCTTCGGATTATGGATTTATGCTCAAAATTTATTGTGTTATTTTGAAATAAATCATTCATTTGACGATTTTGCGTGCATAGACTTTAGAGTACCTATCATATCACGTCATTCACATTTTCTCTGATATCTCTCAATTTTACACAGCTTATTGGTTCAACCAGTGTATATTGAAAATTGCTCTAGTGTGAACTGTTCATAAAAGTGCATACGACGATTGATTGATTGTGTATCTAGTGTCCGGAGTCCATTCAGCAGTCTGCATCACACGACGGTGAAACATCGCGTCCCACGGACGTCATGACATGCCGTGCACTGGTACGCCTGCACAGGCGCGTCATCACGGCAACCCAGCGTCACGGCTGTGCGACGCTGCAATGGCGCTGTCTCATGGACAGTGCCCTTGACATGGAGGATGTAACACTGTGTGACTTGTCACGGCATGTCTTTATTCCACGCATTGCAGCCACACGCGCTGTTATATGGTCCTGGATTAACAGCCCTACCATCGGTTAGTAGTTCGGACTCTTTAGCCTCTTTACCGGTTCATTTCCTGGCTGATTTGCCCCATAGATGATTCGCCGTTGGCTTGTTTCAGTTTTCTTGCTTTACACAGTGCTAGTCTCTGTTATAATATACAGGGTGACCACTGAAAAGTCACAACTTAGGAAGACCAATTTCCAGGTTTTAAAAGTCATGAAAAAAAGGAAAAATGTATGCAAAACTCGTGGAAAAAAAGCACAATGTCATAGATTGTATGGTTATTTCGCTGAAAATGTGAGATGGAAAACGTGCATTTTTTTCCTAGAACCACTCTGTGACTCCAAAATATGTTAAGAGTGTGTTTGCCTCGGGTCACGCTGTGGGAGCTTGCAATGCTTCCCAGATTCCCCAGTCAGCCCCACCCCTCTTGTGTTTGAAAAATACGTCCTGCTGATAGGGCACGATTTTCATTTGTTTGGTCGCGGTTTGGTTATTTGAAAAAGAGTGGTCACCGTGAATATAGGACAGGGCAAACAAGCCAGCTGGAGAATCAGCCAGGGGACAAAGGGGCAAAAGAGCTGCCATTTGAGATCACATGATACAGGTGATTGCACCACACCTTAATCGCAGCCTTGCAGACTGATACTCGATTTGTCTATGCTGGAGGGATGGTACACCTATGTGGTTAGTTGGATAGTCGTGTAGTACACTGTGTCCCAAAAAAAAACATTCCCGACATTTTCAACTGTAACGTGAAGAGGGATTATCGGATTTTAATAATTTTTGGTACGAATATTCCTGAGACAACTTGTCGTCAAGTGACAATTTAATTTCCCATCTCGCTCAACATCTGTTTCTACACTACCTGGGGAAAATAGAA
>Ga0056128_1004483_pt1 | contig 17470 bp, 8 predicted proteins | sample WorMetLIZISLAND2_FD_71113 | JGI IMG/M metagenome (GOLD analysis project Ga0056128, IMG submission 71113) | Marine gutless worms symbiont microbial communities from Max Planck institute for Marine Microbiology, Germany - Olavius geniculatus... ... | reverse complement strand
CTATGTAACTGATCACCAGTAGGAAAACAGTATTTTAGTAATAAAACAGCAAATATAAATGTACAAAACATTAGTTTATACACTTGTCAACGGCAACATTTAAGGACTTCCACATCGAAAACAGCAAAAATTACAAAAGGTGATATTGCCTGCATCACACTGACTGCGTGTCAATGTGCTGCTGAATAATATCACCTTTTGTAATTTTTGCTGTTTTCGACGTGGAAGTCCTTAAATGTTGCCGTTAACAAGTGTATAAACTAATGTTTTGTACATTTATTACAAGTATAGACGACAGCAGCGTCGTGGGCTAAAAACTTAGCCTGGGCAAGAAGGTGCAATTTTCCGATGGATAGCTGCAAATTTCCAAGAGAGGAGATTATGTATGCTCAGAATTTATTTATGTTTGTAATTTGTTTTTAAAATAACTAAATAAGGAGATTTTTAATTTCATTTTTTTGCGTTTTTGAAAAAAAAATTTCTGACAAAAGCAAAATTGTTTTAGACAAAAAATGCAGAAAAAGCGATTGTCCCTTACTTTCCGCCTCCCGCCACAACGCTGAGGGTAGACTACGACAAACACCAGTTGACAGACAACTAAGTCGGATTTTAAAATGCACTTTAGATGAATAGAAAAAAATATTTTAATTTTTATCTGGATAAAAGAAATTATTGCAAGATAGAACCCTCGGTAAATTTAATTCTGATGAAAAAGCATGCAACAAACTCACTGAGTCAACAAAGTCACCGTAGTGACCAAGTCACTACGGTGACTTTGAAAACCATAACTTCGAAATTTAAAACTGTTGCCGAATCACAAACAAAAACACTGTTTTGCAATTTTACGCCTGGTCTTAAGTAAGTTTAAAGTTGAAATTGTCAGGAATGTGATGTTCTCTAATAATAATAATATATATCGGTATTCGAATATCTGTACTTTTTTCGGTCACGGATTCGGTTATCGGCTGCGCATTGGGGTCTTAACCAAATGTACCAGATATTTTAGTGTATTTGTTTTTACTTCTAACTTCCATGGAGATGCAGATTTAAGCACTTTTGCAGGACATAGGCCTAATTTATTATTGGCCAATACTGTGATGAGTAGGCGTATAGTCTCGTGCCTCGTAAACAAGGCCGTGTCACAGGCTTCAAGGCTGTTCCCCTATGACACGTGAAATATCATACATAAGCAGGCGTATGGATGGAACGATGGACGGATCGATTTGCTAATTATATCATGTTACACGCACTGCCGCTGACACGGTCGGACATTGGCCTTCGCCTTGTACAGGGTGGCTCACAAAGAGTCACTTTTGGCAGGTTTATCTGAGTTTTTTATTGTTTGCAACTTGTGTTTACTTGGGTACCTCTCAGATCGCCATTTTTATTAAATGACGTTGTACTTTATCCCACGATGTAAACAAGTCTTGTTTTATGCAAATAGATTTTAGTTTCGTCACAATGGTTGGATTAACTGACAATAAACTCTGATTCACAATCGGTGTATGGAGAAACGCCTGGGTTTCAAAAGAAATATGCAAATGTTTTTTAAATGAGTAAGCACTTATAAACTGTAGATAACTAATACCAAAATGCTAACATAATTCAAACAACATAAATAGGTGGCATTTTGTAGTTTATAATTATGACATCTTATAGACGTAGTTTAAAAGGGTGTCACTTTTTTGGCCTATTCCGTACAATGTCATAAATGTCATAAATTCGCCAAAATATCATACTGTATTGGCCGATTTTTATACACTGTTTACGAACACACTCGGCTGTGATAATTTTTGTGTATTTTGAGTTTTATTTACGTGTTATATTGTGAATATGTAGCTTTTATCAAATGTTTGATGGAAAAAGTGCATATAGGGCCTACTGAAGATCCCACCGCACGTGTAACGGCGTGGTAGTCTAACGACTAACACATTGCGTCCGAGCAACAAGATCGTGTGGGATACTGCCGAAATTGGTGACTGTCTACAGACAGGTACATATCCAGGTCAACTCAACGTGGCCATTCTTCTTTGGGTAAACACAATAAGTACCAGAATCTGGCATGTAAACTGGTCTGAAAACTCAGAAAACGGAGATTAGCGTCGCCCGTTAATGACCCTCATGGCTAGGAAAGCACTTAACGTTTCTGCGGTTACGTTTTACGTATTTTTAAAAATATAAACATATTTCGATGTGTTATGTTGCAGTATGCTTAGATTCGGGTTCGGTTCGTCGCCGGTGGGGGCGACGTCGTCGTCTTCGACAGGCGGGACTGCAACGGGTACGGGCGGAGGCACAAATAACAGCAGCAGCCGTCGCTCGGTTGACGACAAGTATGTCAAGATGCTACGACGAGAGCTGGAGGGCGACAGTGTCGACACAGACATTCTCGATGAAGAACTTCGGTACCTTAAAGAAGCCGAACCAAAAACGTATGTTCAAGTCATTCACCATTATCATCATCAACATCGTCATCATTATTTGCATTTTATAAAGTAAATTAGTGTGACTTGAATAGCAAAGATAATTTCTGCCAGGCCAACAGAATGTCAGATAACACAAAAATAGGTCTGGGTATGAATGACTAAACAGGAAAGTCTTGAGACACTGTCTAAAGACCGACAGTCTTCTCTTTTAACTCCAGGACGCTCGCTTTCAGCACACAGAATAAAACGGACAAAAACTAAAAACAAAAAAAATTCGCTGTTGAGTTGTTTTTGTGTTATTGGCGTTTTTTACTGTAGGCTAAGTGTAGTTTTTGCTTAACGCCACTGTTAACGTGTGAAATTTTGTTCGTTGGAGGTTTCAGGAGTCTACAATTTCGGCAAATTATGGCACAACTACTTACTTGTTATACAAATTTTTAAAACAATTTTTTGATCCGAGTGTATTTTTTTACTTTTTAACATATTATACAGTTAAAAGTTATATTTTTATTTTGTTGTGTACCCTAACTTTCTTTTCTACTGTATCGTAATAATTTGTAGTGCACTGTCATCTAAATATGTCGAACAAATCGTAAACCGTTGCTACCTTTACAAACATTTCACTACATACAATTTGTCCGAATTTTGTTGTTTTAAATTTATTCAGTTTGTGACTGTCTGCAATGTGCCTGTTTGACAGCTTGAGTTTGTATTTTAGGTCTGCTCGTATACTTATGGGGTGTTTACACGATCCAGAAAACGTCCAGCAATTCACGTTTATTTTGAATACATTTGCTGGAAGTTTGCTGGACGTTTGCTGGATCGTGTAAACGCCCTATTATCTGTCAACAAACTCATTGCTGTAGATGTCGAGGGCGTACAGCTCGTCTGCTGGAAAGTGGCAGTCCAACGTTACACGCCGTCATCTGTGTGCTGATAGTTCTGGATGCCGCTATCATAGTCGCACAAATTTTCATGGATATGCACGCCGTACGCAGTATGTTATACACAAACTTCAGTGATAGTTTTCAGTGCAAACGCCTGTGAGGGAAAGGCCTTCTCGTAGTTATTTTGACAGTTTTAACTGCGTTTCTAACAACGCAAATAGGCCTACTTGTGCTACTTTATTAACCATTATCTTCTTCCGCGTCTTGTGAAAACTGGGCAACTTTGATCTAAGCCCAAATACTGATAGATTTTGGCCTCCGCTTGATTCCTACTTTCATTGTCACCAGTTCAGAATTTACTTAAATGCTTTTGCAGCTAAGCTTTGCGCCAGACCTCACAAACGGAGCGTTAGACGCTTTCCAGATTCCTCATTCGGCTAAGAAAAAACTTTTTTCCCCACTCTCCACCCTACTCGAACGCCTCGGGCGTCTCGACAGTATATAGCCTTAAATTTTTCGACAGACCAATATTGTGGGGACAGTTATTTTTCTTTGCCTTTTCCTCATGCCAGGACGCTATGAGTACAAAAGGGTGCCACTTTTGGCTCGCCTCCCTTGTCCTCCAATAGACAGCATTATGAGATTGATGATTGTCTGGCGGATAATAGGGAAGATTATTAGAACTACCGTTAGTGTTGCGTAATAAAAAAATGCACAATTATAATCGGCAGTTTTTACAGTTTTCCTTTTAGGTCGTTTTTTTGTGTTTTTGTTTCACAAAGGATAAACTTTCTGTAAAAGTTAAACTTTTTGTTTCGTTACTATGCATTTTGCCTGGAAAAACCGTCCCCGAAATGACCTGTGTCGGGCGGGACGTTAAACCATACTGACTTACTCACCCACTCAATCATTTTTGTAGTATATTTAGCCAGTGTCACGCAGCGCTTCGGATTACTGATATATATCGTGAATTACGGCGCTACACAAATTATATGACTTATTTACTTACTTACTTAATAGGGCAACATCAGTACAAGAGTCACGAGAGTCTGAATCAAAATCCGAGTTCTTGAAAATAAAGTTTTCAGTCCAGTGCTAGACTCGAGTGCTACATCACTACATAACAGATTGGTTTATCATTCAGAACACGTATATAGACGGATAACTGGCGACACGATGCAATTTTCTAGAACAGCCCACCACCGCAACGTCTACAGTACAACAAGATTGTGTTATTATTAATATTGAACAGTTACGACCGGTGTTATTGAGAACAAGCTGCCATTCGGCGTTTTCCCTTTGTCTACGTCGCAAAATTTTACGCTGAAGTTTATTATTAATTTTCGTCTGCACCTGAATTTTTACCTGTTTACTTTTTACGGCTTTCGCACAAACGCAGTGCAGTAGGGTACGGTACTGCAGCTGCGTTTGTGCGAAAGTTGCCATCCGGCGGTCCCCAAAGAAAACTTTCGTCACTAATTTTTTTTGATGGACCCCTCAAAATATTAGCGCGGTTATTTCATTTCTATCAGAGTCTTGCTGAAACAAAACTGTTTGCATCTAGTCTGTTTTGATGCAGTACTTTTTTCCTATAGGCCTACTTCCCATGGGTATTATTTACTGTGTAAATTTGTTCTATAATTTGAAATAACATGCAATAATTTTTTAAAAAAATAACATGAAACCCCGTCTGCATCTTTTTGCTTCAAAATTTTGCATACTTTGGGCATAACCGGCACATGACAACTGCGATGTTTTTTCGTGCAATTTGCGGCGACGTCGGCTTCTTCACGTTCATTGACATGGCTGTGACGTGTTGCGTCACACGCAGCTAAATACTCACGGTGACGCCGAAAATCCTTGAAACTGTCTCCACCAACTTGTTGCTCGTCAAAAAGTATAAACGCGAACGTTTTCTCAACATTTTTAGCATTTTTATGCGAAAAAAACGCGTAGGCCTACAAAAAGTTTGCGAAAATTTGTCCGTACGAACTACGTCGACCATAGATGGACGACTTTTGACCAGAATACGGTGTGGGCTAATTACAGAGAAATATTATCTTTATTTTCATTCGTTATACACCGTGTAGGGCCTACATCACACACGTGCCGCGGAAAACTACTGTAAAGGCGCGCACAGACTGAGATTACAGAGCGACGTAACTGTACTGAAATGAACTGGCACAACTTAGTTTTTGGCGAACTGACCAATAGGCTCGCTGTGCTCGCCCATTTGTCATTGGCTGACGCGTACGTAACTCCAGTCACGTATCACCGACGCCGTTATTAGACACTGCCTACTGTAATACAGTACTGCAGTTCCTCAAAAACTAAATCATGCTAGTTTAGCTTAGTCCAGTTCAGTTAGGTCGTTCCGTACGAGTCTTTAGTTTGACTGAAATTTTTTTCGTTATCGTGTATGTTATGACGCATAATTTACGGCTCATCCTGTATAGAAAGACAGCCGATCACTGCAGGGCAATCCGACATGGTCCAGCGACTGCATCGGCAGATAGACACATTCTCCCACGAGATGCCAGTGCAGACACTTAATCCGTCTTGCTTCTCTCTATACAATCTGTCTTAGTCATGTTTCCCCCTGCTTTGGTCAGATGACATGCAGCAACTTAGTAACCGAGCGCGTATATATTATTTATGTCTCTAATATCTAGCGTGATGAGCGACTCGAAACGTCTATGCCGAAGACGTTCGTTTTATGATATGATTATAAATTTATTAAAACTGGTTGTAAAACAATAACTGTTAGCTTCACAAATGTGACTGCTTTTTTAAAAAATCAAAAAGCCTAAGTTGTGTTTAAAAGTTTTAAGTTTTAAAATTTGTAGGTTTTAAATTAAAAAAAGTTTTTTTTCTAACTTTTTTGTTAAGTTTTAATGTACAAAACGGGGCACGATTCTCAAACTCAGGAAAAAGTCGTAATTACTATTTTCTGTCACAGAGATTTTATTAATGTTAAATTAATAAACTGAGTGACGTCAAACCTCATAAATCGTTTATGAAATATGATTTGTATTATGAATTAGAAAATAAATGAAAAACCTTGTGGTTTTGGGTTTTAAAAACTGTATTCTTAATGACGTGACTTTAATCGTTAAAATTTAACGTTTAAGCTTATCTGTGATGTGCAAAGGTGAATTCGTGGCGACGAACTCTGCGCTAGAGGAAGTATACGGCATCTTACGTAGCGGCTACGTCGACGTGACGGACAGCGCCGAGAAACGTAACGACAGCGAATTGGGCGAAAAAAATTACGACGACGACGACAACGACGTCTGGCGAATTCTGGACGTGATTCGATCTGGCGGTGCCGTGCCGCTGAGAGGCTGCTCGGCCGTGGCTAATTGGTCTGATTCGATAGCCGAACAGCCGCCGACGACACGGCCACCACTCCACCCTATGCCGACAACGTCAGGGTCCCGCCGAATACGTCAACGACGTGAGGCAGCGACCGACGATGCGGAAACAATAACCACCGCTGTCGGTGGCCGTTGTTTTACGGCGTCTGCGGCGGAGCTGCGATGGGTCGTGCGTCGGCTTCAGACGGCCGGCTATCGCTGTGACGTCGATCCACAGACGCCAACGCCGAGGCACCGACGGTTGGCCAGTGCCAGATCTACAGTCGGCCCTATAGAGCGAGGCAGTCCTTCCGGTGACAGACAGAAGACGCTGGAGCTCCAGGTGGCGACGAACGATCAAATACAAGATAAACGAGCCGTGCCGCAGGACTCCTTTCGGAAAAGTACTAACGAGCTACAGGATGCGGTACTGGAGAGAGCTAGGAAGAACTCGGCTGAAGTTCGGCGCCGTCGTCGACGTCAACATCTCTACGCCAAACGACTGCATCACATCTCCCACATCTTGCACTACTGCAGCATCGCTATACTCGGCATCTTTGCCTTTCAGGTGCGAACCCAGCTGAGAGAACAATAATTATGTCGACCTATTGCCGATATATTGTGCGGCCGTCCACTCCGCCCAACTATGCACTGCATTGCGCAACCCGATTCCTAACTCTGACTGTTGCAGAGGCGTAGCCAGAAATGCGAATTGAGTAGGTTGACTCCCTTTATCTTTCCCATTTCCTCCTCTTTTTATATTTTTAAATTTTTTTTTGTCTTTTTTCTTCTTTCCCTTGCTTTACCTTTCTGTTTTTCCTTTTTTTCTCTTTTTTTTTCATAAAGTACAGTCTCCTGAATTTTAGCTAAAAAGTGTGGGGAGCATTTTGAGCTCCCCAGCGGAGTCTGTGGTGGAGCCCTAGCAGAAATCGAGTTTGGTGCAATACAACGTTAAAATATGAGATCTGGTGGCAACAACAATTTTAGTTATTTTTTTAGTCTTTAGTGTTTATTTTTAACAAAAAAGATTGTAGATTGGGGAGGCCTGAGCCTTTTATTTCTCTCCTGTTGTCCACGCCACTAGACTGTTGAAATTTGAGCTGAAAACTAGAAGACCGATTGCTGGTGCCAAGCTGAGTAACATTTGTACCGGTTTTAGTTTTTCATGTAGTGTCGTCGTGGCAGAAAGCGGAGAGGCAATTGTTTCCACGTTCTAATTTTTGATTGTTGAAAAAATGTCTTGTTGGCGCAATTTTTTTCGAAAATAAAAAAAAATTGGATTAAATGTATACTATTGGGACGAAAATTTAAATATTTAGCACCTATTTTTTTCCTGTCAGACAATTGCAACTTTCTGTCTCCGACTTTTTTTTAGCTTTCGCGACGCTTTTGTTTTTGTATTTGTTTTAGTTTTCGCGTTTATGATTATGTTGTATGGGAGAGATGGACAGACAGACGGACGGACAGACAGGGCCAGTAACGCGGACACTAGGACAGTTGCACGATGTACGCCAATCTGTTCAGGATGTCAATGATTTTGCATTTTTTACTTAATACTAATTATACTATCGACTGCTCCGTTAAGTTTGTTATTGCTGTTTTAATTTTATTGTTTTATATGGCGTATATAATTTTGTTGCGTTATTGTTTTATTTTATTACTGTTTTATGTCGTTGCAGGTTATGCTAAAAATTTATGCACTGGGACTCGAAATATTTCACAGAAAGATCGAAGCAAGTATTTTCGCTTCTTCTTACATTTTAGCCTAAGTAAGTAAAATAATTTTTACAGCTAAATGAAGTCAGTTAGACTGCGCTGACATAGTGGTATCAGATTAATTTACTGCTAGCATGTTAAAAAAGGTTCAACGTTATTTAGCACACAGCTTGTTAAAACAATTGAATTGTTATTATAAATAGGCTTAAAATAAACATGTCTGAGGCAAAGGTAAAATGTAAAGGTAAAGGCCAACACTTGCTATGGCACTTCTTACCGTTGCTCAGAAGTGCTTTACAATCTCGGAATTGGCAGCTGATCGGCATGAGCTAATGATACCGCAGCGCACTATGCGGCCATCCATTGCCTGCGTTAACGAACAATTGGACCCGCGGTTTGCAGCTAGCAGACATAACACCGCCTTAATCAGCCACACTAGGACTTCACCCCGTAGCCCGTAATTCATTACTTATTTTCCGTCCCACGAAGAGTAGGAGGCTGAGTTGGCCTGAGCACACAGTAGGTTAGCAACTTGCTCAAGGTTGCTTGCAAATGACGGCAGTGAGAATAACATCGCAACCTGAAAGTTACAAGTCGACACTAACCACTAGACACTTGCACCTACACAGGCAGGTAGGTGTGAACAACTTGCCCAAGGCTGTTACTTGGTAGTGCATCGGCTGGGCATGGAACCGTGGACCTTTTGGTCTCGTATCCAACGCCCTAACCGGTGGCTTTATTCACAAATTTTGGGCACGTCTTTTGCTCTCTTGATAGCGTACCAATTGACGAAATTGTAGAAAGATGTATTAGGCCTATGCGAGTGTACTCCAGACTGCGTTGAGACGTGCGTGTGATAAACAGCCATGAGAAACGTTTCAATCGTCACGCTTGTCCGCAGTGAAATCATGCGGTTGTGAAACTGCAGACATTGTGGTAAAATATAGAAAAACGAGGTCAAGAAGTAAATGCCATTTCTAGACGTGGACGTGACTACGCATTTTTCACTAAAAAACACTTGAAGACAGATAAAGCCAAGCCGGTTAAAAGGCGTAGCGTAGACGATAAACAGTTACTAAAGTCGTTGTAAAAGTACAGTCAAGTCACGCGTTGTGTTCCGTCACCTGGCGTACACAAGCGGTGGCTTTATGCCGTGGCTACACGCACCGATTTCTTCGTCCAAGGTGTTGTTCGACGTCGCCGAGCCTTCCGAGGGTTTTTGCCGGCCGGCCAAAAGGCGCCCGCCAGAACTTCGGACGAGGAAATCGGTGCGTGTAGCCATGGCGTTAACAGCGGATTTCGCATGTCAATCATTAGCTTAACGCAGTCGCTGCCACTTGTATTTGTCGTCTGGACGCCGCGGGAGCCGAAGGGGAGTTAGGGAACGGTGACGAATTCCGGTTTGCGTGTTCGCGGGATTTAGTTCAATTGGATTGCGACCTTGTGGCTATACGTAATCCGACACAGCAGCAGTATGGGGACCGGCGTTTATGTCATGAGTGTAGTAGTAAGGGGACAGTAATGAGTGAGTAATAATGGGTCAATTGTCACGTAGATTATGAGTGATCGAAATTTTAATTTCACATTTAAATTTTTCTTACTATATGTAGGATCTTAGAGTTTTAAATTGTGTATTTTCGAAGAATATTTTTTCGACAAAATGAAAAATTGTCCACGGTCTAAACATGGGGGAAAGAATCTGGCAAGGGAAAAAACTCGTACCAAAAAAAACGTATAACATTTTGGCCTATACCCTGCAGAACGGCCGAATTGCTTTGAATATCGTTTTGGCCGACCGTTGAGTCGAGCCGTGGGTACGATAATGTCGTCTATCTGTCTGTCTGTAAGGCATGTTCTGTATCTAAATCGTACGTCGTAACGGGCGGGCGATAATAGTACTGTTAAATAAAGGCGATGACGAGTTCTTATAAGCTGTCAGTAGTAAGTTCTGTCTACAGCGATTCGGCCGTAACTTTAAATGCAAAGTTTCTGTTTGCAGGCATTACCGACGTGCGCCGAATTACTGAATCCTAGCGTTAATTGTAGCGTTCGATATGGGGCCTATAGCACCGTCACCGTATAGCATATATATCGGACTGCTGTCACTCTCTGAGAAATCGCTTTCTTTCCGCGACCGCAATACGGTATACGGTCGGCCAACCCTAGCGACAGTTGGGCTTTTTGTTTTGGTTATTACAATGTACACCGTTCGGTCACTGTTGCAGATATTCGACACGGCAATAACGATGGGTTCGTTCGTGCTGGATTTGGTGTTCATCGAGCAGATGTCATCGACTAAAGGCGAGGAGACGATTGCCCTTCTCGTCATCTTCTTGCTCTGGAGAGTTCTGCGACTTGTCAACGGTAGGTCAAAGCCGCTGAATATATGCAGAGTACGTAACTGAACTGAACTGAGCTTAACTGGCACGGTTTGGGCGAGCAAAGCATGCCCATTGGTCATTGTTGACCTGTACGTTCGCGTATACCGGTATTCACGTAGGCCACAGTTGATCAGTGAAGACCAAATGTTTGAAGCAAATTTTCAGCTTTTCACTATCTTCTTCTGGATTCTTTCTTTGGGCAGGGCCGGATCATCCATGAGGCTGGTGAGACCGAAGCCTCAGGACTCGGGCCCGGGCCCCAATAGGAACCCGTAGGGGCCCAGACCGCGGACCCCAAAATTTTTAGAGAAAAAATTTGCGGTCTTCTAAACTAAAATTTTTGCTAATTCTGAATACAAAGTTCTATGTTTTTCTGCTTGCTTCGCTCGCAGAATTATTACATCTCAATTTTAAAATATGTTATTTCCACAGCCTTTGTTTGCTTTTATTGTTTAAGCCAAAAAATACAAATAAAACAACTTGATATTTGACGCCCGGCGTCAAAAGTCCGATTGGAGAAAGAAAGACTCAAGGACTTGAAATTCCCCTCTTACCAAAGCTACGTGGTACGAACTCAAATGCATAGCATACGCAGAACGCACAGTCGACTTTGGGTGGGTCAACATCTGCGTCTACACTTTTTTGTTAGTCGACCAAAGTCTACGGAATTTCTTCTGCCAAACCCCGTTGAGATCGCTGTCGATCAAGTTTGTTTCCGACTTTCGATATCTCGCTCGATTTCCGGGGTACTTGCTGTCAAAGTCGACAAGTAATTTGAGCATAGCTTATGAGACGCACGACAACCTTAACAGTTCCTATTCGCAAGTTGTCTTGATCTATCTATCCATTTCGACGGAAATCAAAATCTACGTTGCAGCCGCAAATTGCAAAAAAAACCACTAAAACCCCTATTTTAAAAGTTCAAGGTCATTTAAGGTCATCGATGTTTACACCAATAGAAAGTTTGTCACTATTGCTTGTTATGGTAAGCGGTATGTCTTTGCCTATCTGCACGAGCCAATAGCGGTAAAATAACCACTTTTAGAGGGGTAGTCGTTTACGACGCCCTCTACACCGGCCTCCGTAAAAATAGGGGGTCGGGATTTGAACTGCTAAAATCTACGTTTAATGCTGACAATTTCATATGCCAGTTGTCGTGGTCTATTTCTAACCATTTTGTCGCATTTTACTGCTGAAATGTGCGCTTCAGCCACAAATTGCGAAAACATTCGCCAAAACCACCTTTCTGGGAGGTTCAGAGCCGTTCAAGGTCATCGATGTTGACAAGTCTAAAAAGCCTGTCACCAGTGCTTGCTATGATATGCAGCATGTCTGTGCCTATCTGCAACAGTTTTCACGCTACACGAGATAATTGCGGCAAAATAACCACTTTTAGGGGGGGCAGCTGTCTTTGACGCTCATCTGCGCCGGCTTCCTTGAACTTAGGGAATCGGGACTTGGACTGTTAAAATGCTAAAATCTACGCTTAATGCTGAAAATTCCATACGCAGGTTGTCTTGGTCTATCTCCAGCCATTTCGTCGCAATTCAGTGTTGAAATGTGCGCTGCAGCAAAAAAGTGCAAAAACTACTAAAACCCGTTTTTGGGGGGTTCAGAGTCGTTCAAGGTCATTGGTGTTGATAGATCTCAAAAGCCTGTCACCAGTACTTGTTATGATAAGCAGCATGTCTGTACATATCTGCAACCGTTTTCACACTATACGAGCCAATAGCAGCAAAATAACGTCTTTTTAGGGGGTACCCTTCTTTAACGCCCTCTTTCGAGGGGAACCCCCACACCCACGGGCACCAAATTTTGTTATGATAAACTGGTGTCCTTGGTGCAGCCCACAGTAAAAATTTCGTAATCATAGCTTGCAACATTTTGATACAGATCACGAGTGTGACAGACTGACGGACAGACAGACGAACAGACGGACGGACGCCTAGACGATGGCTAAGACGCGCGAAGCATTCTGCTGTCGCGCGTAAAAATTGTTTGAAATCGCGGCCAATTTCGAAAGTTTTCGCCCTCTTAAATTTTTGGGGTGCGAGCCCCCCAAAAATTGTACAAGGCCCTCGCCCACTTTATGGCACGTCACGTGGCAAAGTTTCGTAAGGGCACTCTCTTTACCTCAAAGTTATAGCCGCGGATAAGCTAAATTTAAAACCAATTTTTGACATTTTTGTGGAAATTTGTTGGGGACTTTGGGTGGAAACCTCTGTTCCCGATGGAGGGTTCTCTCTGGAACGTGTGTAGGCCTAATAATTTTGGGGGCGCAGATCTGGCCTTCCGAAAAAGTCGATTTAGGTGGGTGTGATTTGGCCTCCAGATCTCCGAAATTACTGCGGCCAAAAGTTCATCTGACTGTTTTTCGCCGAACGCCGGAGGAATTGCGGTCGACCTAGACCTATCTTTCTTTAGCCTATTTCTTTCGAAGACATATTCGCCGTCGAAATTTGAAGTTGTCCGAAATCGCGCCAAATTTTGCATGTTTTTGGCCCCTAAAATTTTCGAGGGGAAACTCTTCAAATTTTTGGACCTGCGCTATAAAATTCAGCTTAAGTGGGTCTGTATGTACCGTGCAAAATTTCGCCGCGATCGACGGACCAAGCTCGCAGATAATTTGTCAATAGAAAAAAAAGATATATGGCCTAAACATCTGCGGTAAAACATAAATCCGCTCCGAAAAATATCGTTTCCGGAGGGACTAACTAAAAGTCAATGAATTAGCGGATAAGTACCGGCCAGGGCTTTAGCTGGATCTAGTATGCGCGATGAAGTAAGAGCGCAGTGCGAAATGCTGGCGCCATCTGGTGGTCAAGAATAAAAATTTTGTGTAAATTATCGCATTGATACTGGTCGTTCGGATAAGTTTTTCATCTAGACTTTGGTGTCACGGTTACTTGCTCCAATTGCAAAAAAATTCCATACTACTTATGTTAATAAATGTGATTTATTGTCGATATACTGAATAAAGCGTTACAGCGACACCAGTAATAGATATGAACTATGGGATACAATTGAACGTCGGCGAAAAAATTTATCAGGTTGAGTTGACCCTCGTAGAAAACTACGAGAAAATAAATCTTTGACGGCGGAAACTCGATTCTCGGGTTTTCGCAAAATTTTCTTCAATGAAAAATTTCTATTTTCAACAAGCTATAAAGTCTACAATATCGTGGTGTTTATAACATTCTACTCCCCCGATTCCTTACCATTTCAGGTATTAATGGTAGTAAATTTTGTATGTTAAACCACCGTCTGAGGTGGGATACGTGGTAAGAGTGTGTCTTATTAAACCTATCATATTGAAGCAGCAACCGACACTTACTTATACAACGGAGTTATCGAAGGCGGTTGTACCACTGCAAACAAGCCTATAGTGCTAGTGGATGTACGAGATCGGCCGTGAACGGTGAAATATCAGTAATTTTGCCTAGTCATGTCGAAAAAATGTGTTGCACTTGCAGCTGTTTGTCGCAAAAATTGTAACTCCCTGTGACAGACAGACGAATGTAAAAAATTTTAAAATAATTATGTGCGTAAAATTGCCAAAGGTGATATCAGCGCTAACGTTGGGTATTTTTGCAAGCCATTTAGTAATGTTTCGAGCAAATTTTCAGCTTTGTGCGCTATATTTTGTGTGCCGCCATGGGTTTAATTAGATTTCACTGAGTCCGGAAAAGGTAAACGGGCATTGCGCTAAACAAGGGCATACGAAATGCTGGCGCCATCTAGTGAACGCAAATATCAAAATTTTTGTGTAAGCTATCGCACTGTTTTTGGCAGTTTTTCCTGGTAATTTTTCATTCAGACTTTCTGTTTGTCATTTGCTACAATCACAGAAACTCTGAACTATTACAATAATATTATCATCACAATAATAAAATTAACGAGAACTATTGCCAATGTGCTTAAATGAAACATAACACCAGTAATTCGTTGAACAACAAAGTAGAATTGAACGTCACGCACGGCGTTCTTTACCACAATACATCCGTGACAGACGGCTTTATAGCCCAGCTGTCGTTAGGAATTTTTTTTCCATTTTTGACGTTGGAAACCCGTTTTTCGGGTTTCCGCAAATTTTATTACAAGTCGCAACATTTTCGCCGTTTTCGAGTGTTGACTCATATCCCCCTTACACATAGCTTTGTAAACTGAGAAAGTTTTTGGCTCTAATTTTTTGCTGTTTGTTAGTTGATTTTTGTCAAAATTTTTGGTACTTGATTTTATAACAATAAATTGATTCACTGTTTTCAGAATACCTCCGGACGAGTAATGGAAGTTGGCACAAGGAAAAATTTATGTGTGATGTAGCGATGTGTGAGACATTTTAATACAAGCTGTGCTGCAGCCAATTTTGTCTTTGAATAATAACGCAATAACGGTTGATTGCAACTTTTGCATGCTTGTTCGCAGAGTCCGAACTTGGCTCCTGAATTTTTTTGGGACAAAAAAATGTGGCCATGGTCACATTACCCCTAAATTTCAAAGCGTTAAATGTCAGTATCCCCAAAACGGCAAAAGATATGGACTCTAAATTTGACATGCATGTTTACATAAACAGTGCAAACATAAAAGTATTAAGAAGAAGGAAAAATGGCCAGAGTCACGTAACATTTATTTGTTTTATTTTTTTTATTACTTTGGATGAATCACGATGAGCATTTTTTATATGTGAACCAGATAAAGTTCATTATGGAAAAAGGGTTAAACATTGTGTGTTTTCTGACACAAAATGAACAGTATCAAATAGCGAGTGTGTAGTAGGAATTTATCTTATGTAAATGTAGCATTTTTTAACAATGAAGTAGTCCAGTATGACCGATTTTAAGTGACAAAAGCGGTAGGCCTAACGTAGATATTTAGAGGTGAACAATAAGTATACTTCACATAATTTTATGGCCTTGGCTATGTGTGTGCCAAAAATTATCAAATTTGGTGGAGAATTGACGGAAGTTCTGACAAAAACAAGTTGGGTCATTTTTGGCCCACCCTGTAGTTAAGCGTGCAGTGTTAATTGTACATGCAATATGCAGGCGTGCTGGTGGCGGCAAAACAGAGGCAGGAATTTCGCATCTCGCTACAGAAGCGAGCTAGACATCGCGCAGAGAAACGCGCAGAGTGGCTGGAAACCGAAGTCAACTGGAGAGAGGTCGGCGAGCTTAATTAGACCTAGGCCTGTGTCATCTATGCTCATATCAAATTATATATTACGAAAGTTTCGCAGAAAAATATGAACTACGCTGCATCATATCAAAAGAGCATTTTATCTGCGTCTTTAACTCAGCTCGTTAGCCATAAGATAGTTTAGAATTCATTAATAGTTATTGTTGTAGGCTAGGCCTACGTTGAATGCCAGTGATTTAGTCAAATGGCGACAGGGGGGCGACTGCAAACCGACTGTAGGGCCTACATGCATTACCAGCGCTTTTTCATGCCCGAAATGTGTAGGCCTATTGTGTTTCCGGCTTGGGCTTTGCCCTGGTCACCGCTGGCGTTCCCGAGATTCCATAGATAGTGGGAGCGTGCCTTCTCTCTCTACCCCTTTTGTCCCTATCTAACTTCAATTTTTGGCTAAGCATAATTTGGATGCCAAGTCCTGGCATGTTTTCTATATGACCCATATAGGCCTACTAAGGCTCAGAGAGGTGATTGGTTGTTTTAGCGGGAAATCGAGAAGCTTACTTCACTGTGTATGGAGCACGGGGCTACAACCGACGAAGTTTCGCACTGCCGAGTTAGACGTAAGTTTAAATGTTGCTGCCACCTATACCCTCTATTATTGTTTTCTGAATGTTCACCCTCAAAGCAACTCAAATCATAGGGAATTCAAATATGTAAGATCAAATCATATTACGCATTTCTATTATAGCACATCTATATTGTCTCTAATGCGCCATTCGTCGCAATAGTAGGGGTCTTGTTCGTCTGTCTATCCTGTTTGTTTGTAACCCCTAATCGTTTAGGCAATAGGCTTCCAACTCGGAAAGCAAAAGTTTTGCAGAAACCAAAATTGGTGTAAATGTTCCACGAGGCCGGCGTAACTGGTGAGGCAATATACTTTTTATGTCAAAACGTTTTAAGATCAAGCATATCGGTACGTAAAAAGTCTGAAGCTAACGACGCATGTCTGCTCGAAACACTGCTTGCGCGCCGGTGGTGCAAAAGTGGACAAATTTAGTATATAATTAAGCGCCATGTGTTCATAGATATAGGCGGTCGGCAGCACGATGTCAGTCCAATTCGAAATGTTTTTAACCGACCGTACTTGAGTGACAGTCGAGCTTTTGGTATGGTTGTCGTCCGTCTATCGTCCGTTCGTCGCTGATGTATTTTGGCTAAGCGTTCGGTCGTAGGGAAAAACTTTTTGCACGAATACTTAGCCATGTATCGTTAACTTAGGCCTGCAAATTTCAGCGATCGAGCGCAAGGGAAATATGTTCAAATTCGGGGTTAAATGGAGGGTAGTAAAAATGTGCATTTTCAACGGAAAACTGACCATATCTCGAAAACGGTGAGAAATAGGGCCTAAGTTGCTATTGATCACTAATAGGAAGTGGCATATCGGCTTTCAAATTATTATTATTATTATTTTTTTTTACCCTCGGTACTCCGTTCCCGAGGGAGCCTAAAAATTAACTACGAAATACAAAGGTGGGTACGATCGTCAGTCCGTGCAGTCAGCGGCCGGCAAA